>Ga0102591_1000222_pt1 | contig 129526 bp, 109 predicted proteins | sample AraplaCol_mCL_r2_2_FD_76860 | JGI IMG/M metagenome (GOLD analysis project Ga0102591, IMG submission 76860) | Arabidopsis root microbial communities from North Carolina, USA - plate scrape MF_Col_mCL_r2 (SPADES assembly) (version 2) | ecosystem: Host-associated > Plants > Roots > Endosphere...
ACCGCAGCACCAGCGCGAACCTGCTGCCCAGCGTCAATCCGACCTTCAACTGGGTGCGCCTGCCGCAGCGCGTGCCGGTGCGGGTCAAGCTCGATCCGCTGCCGCAGGGCGAGCGGCTCGTCGCCGGGCAGACGGTCACGGTGCAGGTGCTTGGGGGAGCGAAATCGTGAGCGGTCCGATGAAGCACGCGCTGGTGATCCTGGCCGCGGCGGCGCTCGCGGCGTGCTCGACCGCGCCGAAGGGGCCGGACTATCGGGTGCCCGCGGAGGCCGTCGTCATGAAGCCCGCAGCAGCGGCGCCTTTCCTTGAGCAGCAACGCGCCGCGCTGGCCGCCGGGGCCGGCGAGGTCTCCGATCCGGGTCAGGGTCAGGACGGTGGCGGGGCGGGAGCGAAGCCCGCGCCATTCGACAACGCGCCACTGCCGCCGCACTGGTGGCGGCTCTTCCACGACCAGACGCTCGACGCGCTGGTCGAGCAGGCGCTCGCGCGCAACACCGACCTGCGACAGGCAGCGGCCAACCTCGAGCGGGTCCAGGCCCTCGAGTCCGAGGCGCGCGGCGGCGCGCGGCCCGCGATCAGCGTCAACGGCGGGCCCAGCTTCGGCCATCCGTCGGGCCTCTCGATGCTGAAGAAGGACTACGTGCCGCCAGACACCTTCCGCTACAGCGCGGGCGTCGGGCTGTCGTACCAGCTCGATCTCTTCGGCCAGATCCGGCGCGCCATCGAGTCCTCGCACGCCAGCACCGAAGCGGCCGCCGCGGCGCTGGACCTCGTGAAGGTGAACGTGGCCGCCGGCACGGCGCGCGCGTATGCCGAGGCCTGCGCGACGGGGCAGCGACTGGCGTCGGCGCGGCACTCGGTGGACCTGCAGCGCGAGGCCGTGTCGGTCACCGAGCGGCTGCAGCGCGCGGGTCGGGTCGGTGACATCGACGCGGCGCGGGCGCGCAGCCAGCTCCAGCAGCTGCAGGCGGCGTTGCCGCCGCTGCTGGCGCAGCGGCAGTCGGCGCTGTATCGGCTGGCCACGTTGACCGGCGAGCTGCCGGCCGACTTCCCGCGCGGGCTGGCCGAATGCCACCTCGCGCCGCGCGTCGCCGGCACGATCCCGGTCGGGGATGGCGCCGCGCTGCTGCGCCGGCGACCCGACATCCGCCAGGCCGAGCGGGAGCTGCATGCGGCGACGGCGCGCATCGGCGTGGCGATCGCGGACCGGTATCCGAAGATCACGCTGGGCGTGTCGGCGGGCTCGGCAGGCACGCTGGCCGGGTTCGGCAGGAGCGACACGCTGAGCTGGAGCCTCGGGCCGCTGATCTCGTGGACGATGCCGAGCAACGGCGTCGCCGATGCGCGCATCGCGCAGGCCGAGGCGGGGACGCGGCAGGCGGCGGCCAGATTCGATGGCGTCGTGTTGAATGCGTTGCGGGAGACCGAGACGGCGCTCAATCAGTACGCGCGAGAACTGGACCGGCGCGCGGCGCTGCAGGCTTCGCGCGACGAGGCGGCGACGGTGGCGGGGCAGGCGCGGCGGCTGTACCAGGGCGGCAAGGTCGGCTATCTGGAGGCGTTGGACGCGGAGCGCGCGCTGGCCGCGAGCGATGCGGCGCTGGCGGCGTCCGAGGCCGCGTTGATCGACGAGCAGGTCCAGCTGTTCCTGGCGCTGGGCGGCGGGTGGGAAGTGGAGGAGTCGACCAGCGCGCAGTAGGGAAAGGCGGCTGCACTTCATCGGCCGCTGGCCCTCACCCCTGCCCTCTCCCGCAAGCGGGAGAGGGAGAAAGAAAAAGAGAGCAGCGCTGCGTGCGGCTGCTCTCTTCAAGGCGGGAAGGCGGGCGGTGCGCCCGTCGCGGCGTCAGGGATAGCTGATGGTCAGCTTGTACGGGGACGTGGTGCTCGAGCCGGCGTACGACATCACCTTGATGTAGACCGTCTGCGCGCTCGTGCCGTTCTGGTACGTCAGCGACTCGGTGCTGCCCACCGCCTCCGAGCGCGCCAGGCCCGTGCCCGTCGACCTCACCACGTACAGGTCGTAATCGATGCTCGACGAGGTCGGCCCGGTCATGTCGACGCGCAGCCGCTGGTTCGCGGCCAGCGTGACCTTGAAGAAGTCGACGTCGCTGGCGCTGCCGATGAAGCCGGTCAGCTGGTTGCGGCTGCCGACCGCGTTGGCCGCGGAGATCGTGTTGTTGGGCTCCACCTCGTCCGCCGCGTCGACCACGTTGTTGACGTTGAAGCTCACCGGCGCGGAGGTCGTCGTGTTGCCCGCCGCGTCGTAGGCCTTGGCCACCAGGCTGTGCGTGCCGTTGGTCAGCTGCGTCGAGTTGACCGCGATCGAATACGGCGCCGTGGCGTCGACCTCGCGCAGCGCGCCGTCCAGCCAGAACTCGACCTGCGTCACGCCGACGTTGTCGCTCGCCGTGGCGGAGAAGGTGATCGTGCCGGTGGTGCCGTTCACCGCCGCGGTCACCGAGGGCGGCGTGGTGTCGCCGCCGCTGACGCCCTGGTTGACCCAGATCGGCGCGGACCACAGCACCTTGCCGTCGTCCTGCGTGACCTTGGCGTAGTAGAAGTGCTTGCCGTTGGCCGGCGTGATGGTCGCCGTCGGGTTGCTGCCCAGCAGCGTGACCGTGCCGTTGCGGCCCGGCACGCCTTCCCAGATCTCGGTCGACACCACCGTGCGGCCGCTCGGGTTGTAGAAGCCGACGTTGAGCGCCAGCGCGCCCGCGTTGTCGAAGCGCTCGCCCATGATCCGGCCGTTGGCGCTGAAGATCAGCTGCGACTGCTTGTCCATCGTCGCGAAGACGCGGCGCGCCTTCAGCGCATCGACCAGCGCGGTCTTGCTCAGCGCGGTGCCGGTCGGGATCAGCACGGCGGTCCGGTTGGTGTAGGACTTGCCCCAGTTGGCGCAGTGGTTGTCCTGGTTGGTCGCCGGCGCCACGTGGAAGCCGCGCTCCAGCAGCTTCTTCCACGAGCCCTCGTAGGAGCTGCGCGAGGTCTCGCTCTCGGTCGTGTTGGACGAGAAGGCCGAGGTGTTCATCACCTCCGCCATCACCATCACCTCGTCACCGTCGGCGCTGTAGGCCATGTCGGTGCCGTTGATGATGAACTGGCCGCTCGAGTCCGGATGGTTGAACTGCCCCACCAGGCCCTGCGCGCGCATCACCGAGTACAGCGTCGCGTAGTCGTTCTTGGCGATGTAGCGATCGCCGAAGAGCTCGTTCTGCGCGTTGTATTCCCACGAGAACAGCTCGTTGCTGTTGAAGATGTTCAGGTGGCCGCCGTTGCTGATGACGCCCCACTCCATGCCGTACATCGCCAGGAAGCCGGGGTTGGCCGCGGTGACATCCGCCGCGATCTGCAGGCCGCGCTGATAGCGCGCCTTGGCCGCGGTGGCGCTGCCGCTGGTGTTGGTGCTCGACGAGCCGTCGTAGTAGTGGTTGTGGTCGGTGTTGGCGAAGATGTCCAGCCCGGCGTCCTTCGCATACGGGAAGGCGACGTCGGGGCCGTAGGCGCCGCTTTGCGCCGGCTGCGACGAGTTGCAGCTGCCGATCGCGCCACCGCCGTCGGAGTCGTTGGTCTGGCCGTGGAAGCTGCCGTAGTAGATGGTGTAGGGCCAGGAGCCCGCGCCCACCGCCGCCGACTGTGCGCGCACGCGCTGGTCGGCCTCGCCGGTGGCGCCCATCGCCAGCGGACGCAGCGTGCCCATCGCGACCTTGGCCGGCTTGCCGACGGCGAAGTTCCAGCTCTGCTCGACCGCATGGCCGTGGCTGTCGCCCGACTGCTGCGCGGCCAGGATCTCGGCGAACTGCGCGTCCGCGCCGCTGGCCTTCAGCGCGGTGCCCGCCTTGGCGCTGAGCGCGGTCAGCGTCGCGGTGTAGACGCCATCGGCCAGGCTCGCGTCGCCGCGGCCGGCCCAGTCCAGCGTGACCGTGCGCACGTCGCCGGCATAGGACTCGACACCGCTCCAGCGCTTGACGAGCGCGCCGCCCGGGGCGCGCAGCTCGACGCGATAGGCCAGCAGCGTGCCCGCGGGCGCGCCGACGTAGTCCAGGTGGACCTTGAAGGCGCGCGCGCCGGTGGCCTCGGCGCCGGTGAAGGGCACGTCGAGGGCGGCGTCGAACTCGTGGTGGTCGGGGTACTTGGCCGCCGGATCGGCGACCTGCGCGGTCGCACGGTCGTCCGGCGCCGCCGCTTGCGGCTGCGCGGACGACTTGTCGCCGCCGTTGAGGCCGCCGCCGCAGGCGGTCAGCACGACGGCCATCGCGCTCAGCGTGGTGACGCGCAGCGCGGCGCGACCGGTCAGGGCAATCAGGGCACGGACTCTCATGGGGAAGGCTCCTTGGTCTTGATCAGGCTTGCTTGCGGCGGCGGACCACGGCGCCCATCGCGCCCAGGGCGGCCAGGGTCAGCGCGATCGAGGCGGGCTCCGGAACTTCCGGCACGACTTCGGGGATCAGCGAGCCGGCGAACTGGACCATGTCGTAGCGGATGGTCCCGGCGGTGCCGTAGTTGTTGCTGGTGCCGGCATAGGCCTGCGTATTGGGCGCGAACATGCTGACCAGCTGCACCGCGAAGTTGGCGTTGTCGTCGACGCCGGCGATGTCGGAGAAGTCGAAACCCAGGCCCTTCACGAAGACGCTGTCGCGCACCATGCGGAAGGTGGTCGCCTCGACCCAGTTCTCGCCGTCGATGGTGTAGCGCAACGCCGTCCAGGCGGACGCGGTGCCGCTGTTGCGCTGGTCGAAGGTCAGCACGATGTCCTGGAAGCCGGAGGTGTCGACCGAGAACTGCACGCCGGTCGTGCGGTCGCCGGTGCCCTGCGCCGCGTAGCCCGAGGTGTTCAGCGCGGAGCTGTTCGCGGTGGTGTCGGACGAGCCCGACTGGCTGGCGAAGGTGGTGGTGACGTTGCCCACCGTGCCGAAGAACGCGCCGCCATGGTCGGTGTAGGTCGGCTTGGTGGTCGGCGTGCCGGTGCGGTCGGGATTGAAGCCCCACAGCGCGACGGTGTCGGCCTGGGCCGCCCCGGCAAGCAACAGCCCGGCGGCGAGCAGGATGGATTTCAGATGCATGGCGACCCTCGACGTCAATAGTTAAAACAAATGTTTGCGCAAACGTTTACGGCAAAACTTTGTCAGCAAATCTGTGAGCTTGTGCGCTTGACTTGGCGCAGCAATGGAACGGGCGGAGCGTAGGGTCGCTTGGTGACAAGCAGGTTGCGGGGAAGCCCGGAGGAGGGAATGCCGCACCCCGCATTCGAGGGGGGTGCCCGCACGGGCGCGGTGCGGGTCACGCGGCCTTGTCCAGGGGCGGTGCAGCTCGCCCCAAGGTGGGCCCGCGTAGGACGAGGCCCGCCTGACAACCCGTGCTCGTCCGACGAGCGGTCGGCGCCGGGCCTCGAATACTGGGCGCATCGTCACTCCAGGACCGTCGATGACCGAGATCCGCAAAGGCCAGCAGCCGGCGGAATTGACCCGCGAGCAATTCCACGAACGCTTCATGCGGCGGTTCATGGATCCGGCCTACCGCGTCGAGCATGAGGCCATCGCGCGACTGGAGACGATCGCCTGGCAGGCGATGAAGGAAGGCCGCAAGGCGCCGATCACCCGGCGCGCCGGCAACGGCTTCCAGGATCCGGACTACGAGGCCTCGGTCGAGTGGCTGGACACCCACCAACGGCTGAAGCAGGCCCAGCAGCGCTGGGCCGACCCCGCCACCCGTTCGCGGGTGCTGCTGGTCTGCGGCAGCGACCGCAACGACGGCTCCTGCCCCGGCGAGATGTCCAAGACCTGGCGCCTGACGCAGCTCGCGAAGGAACAGCTCGGCCGCCGCGACCTCATCGTCGACGTGCTGGACCTCAGCCTGATGACGTCGGAATACGGGCGCGAGATCCATCCCTGCAAGGGCTGCGTCTCCACTGCGATGCCGCTGTGCCACTGGCCCTGCAGCTGTTATCCGAACCATGCGCTGGGCCAGTCCAACGACTGGATGAACGAGATCTACGAGCGCTGGGTCTCCGCCCATGGGGTGATCCTCTTCACTCCCACCTATTGGTATCAGTCACCCAGCGCGCTGAAGCTGATGATCGACCGCCTGGTCTGCGCCGATGGCGGCAACCCGGACCCGACCTCCACCCACGGCAAGCGTGTCGAGGAGGCCAAGGCGATCGAGGCCCGCGGCTGGCACTACCCGAAGCACCTCGAGGGCCGGGTCTACGGCCTGGTCGTCCACGGCGACGTGGCCGGCGTCGAGGCGCAGCGCCGCAACCTGGGCGACTGGCTCGACTGGATGGGCCTGGTGGACGCCGGCGACCTGTCCCGGCTGGACCGCTACCTCGGCTACTACGCGCCCTACTACGACAGCCACGAGGCGCTGGACCGCGACGAGGCCCTGCAGCGCGAGGTCCGGCTGGTGGCCGACCTCGTCGGCGACGCGGTCAAGCAGTTGCGGGAGGGAAAGCTGCCCCGTTCCAATCGCAAGGCCGTCCGCCCGAAATGACGGCGGCTTGCCATTCCGCACGACCTCCCCTTCCACGACCTCTTGGACTCAAGGAGCACTCCGATGGCCGCTTCCCACTCGCCCTCCCGATCGACGCAGCAACTCCGGCCCGAACTGCCGGCCGACGTGCCGCCCTTTCCCACCACCGATGCCGAAATCGATGCCGACGACCTCGACAGCGTCTACGGCCAGCTCGTGAAGGGCGTCGGTCATGAATACGTCAACGACCGCAACGTCGACGAGCTCGCCCGCCGCGCGGAGGAGGACGGACATCCCATCCTCGCCACCGAATTGAGGGAGTGGAAGTCGCCCTGCTGACGCCCGCGCTGCTCGGCGCCCCCAGGGCGGCAGCCCAAAAGCAAAGGGCCCCTATTGGGGCCCTCTTCATGGCGATGGCGATGGCGCCGCAGCGCCGGGCCAGGCCAGGTCAGCACTTGATGCCGGCATGCAGGGCCACGACGCCCCCGGTCAGGTTGTGCACGTCGACATGGCCGAAACCGACGCTCTTCATCAGCGCCTTGAGCTCGGCCTGCGGCGGGTGCATGCGGATGGACTCGGCCAGGTAGCGGTAGCTGTCCGCATCGCCGGCGATCAGCGACCCGATGCGCGGCAGCACCTTGAAGGAGTACCAGTCGTAAGGCTTGCGCAGCGGCTCGGCCACCTGCGAGAACTCCAGCACCAGCAGCCGGCCGCCGGGCCGCAGCACGCGGTTCATCTCGGCCAGCGCCTTGTCCTTGTGGGTCATGTTGCGCAGGCCGAAGGCCACGCAGACCAGGTCGAAGGAGCCGTCCTTGTAGGGCAGCGCCTCGGCGTCGCAGAGGTTGGTGGGCAGCACCAGGCCCTCGTCGATCAGGCGCTCGCGGCCGGTGCGCAGCATCGCCTCGTTGATGTCGGTGTGCACGACCATGCCACGCTCGCCGACCTTCTTCGCGAACAGCCGCGCCATGTCGCCGGTGCCGCCGGCGATGTCCAGCACGCGGTCGCCCGGCTTGAGGTTGGCCACGGCCAGCGTGTAGCGCTTCCAGGCGCGGTGCAGGCCCATCGACATCAGGTCGTTCATGACGTCGTAGCGCGAAGCGACCGAGTCGAACACGCCGCGCACGCGCCGGGCCTTGGCGGTCTCGTCGACGGTCTCGAAGCCGAAATGGGTGGAGCTCATGGGGATGTCCTGCTGAATGGGGGGCGTCGGGGCGATGCCGGCAAGGCGGTCGGCCGGTCGTCGACGCCGGTCAATGGCTGGCGCAAGCGCCGCCGCCATGCGAATGGCCACCGGCCGCCTTCGCCGGCATCGGCGCGTCGCGGTCCAGGCCCGCGGCGGCCAGCTTGTCTTCGTATTCGCGCATCAGGCGGTCCTGGTCGCGACCCAACTCATAGAGATAGGCCCAGGTGAACAGGCCGCTCTCATGGCCGTCGGAGAACAGCGGCTGCAGCGCGTAATGGCCCACCTGCTGCACCGCGACGATGGACACCTCGCGCTTGCCGGTCTGCAGCGTCTCCTGGCCGGGGCCGTGGCCCTGGACCTCCGCCGACGGGCTGTACACCCGCATCAGCTCGAACGGGATGCGGAAGCGCGCGCCGTCGCTGAAGGCGAGTTCCAGCACCTTGGACTGCTGGTGCACGACGATGTCGGTGGGGAGCGGGGTGGTGGAGTCGAGGCCGGCCATGGGGAAAGCGCGGTGCGGCGCGGCGAGCGCGCGGGAGGTCAAGCCCCGCAGTGTAGCGGCCCCTTCCGGGGGAGCGGCCGCCCCTCCTCCCCGCCGGGGGAATGAAAAAAATCCCGCCGGCTTGCACCGGCGGGATTCAACGGGAGCCCCGTTCGGGCCCGAGGCACCCGGCTTACCAAACGAGGAGAGTGGCAAACCTGGTTGGCGGCTCCTTACCAGCTCAGGCCCAGCGAGTAGGTCCCGCTGGTGCCCGAGTAGTAGAGGACCCGCACGTACACGGTGATCGAGGTCGATCCGCTGTTCGTGTAGGTGAAGCTGTCGACCGCGCCGGCGGCGTTCTCGCTGGCACGGAGCTGCGAGCCGGTGCTGCTTTGCAGGTACAGGTCGAAGTCCTTGCCGCTGGCCGGCGTCAAGCTCGCGCTCAGGGTCTTGCCGGCCGGGAGCGTGATCTTGAAGTAGTCATTGGTGTCAGAGGTCGACAGGCTGCCGGTCACCGTGGCCGGGGCGCTGATCGTCTGCGGCGCGGTGCGGCTGTCGTTGGGCTCGACCTCGGCGACCGTGCCGCCGCCACCGCCGCCGCCCTTGATCGCGGTCACCGCCGCGTTGGCGTCCAGCAGGCCGCTGCCGCACTGGCTGCAGGTGCCCGGGAAGGCGCGGGCGCTGCTCTTGAGCGCGGCCGTGATCTCGTCCGGCGTGGCCGTGGGCTTGGCGCTGTACATCAGCGCCGCGACGCCGGCCACGTGCGGCGTGGCCATCGAGGTGCCCTGGTAGTACGCGTAGCTGTCCGCGCCCGGCGTGCTGGTGCCGGCGTTCAGCGTCGACAGGATGCCGTTGCTGGCGCTGGAGCGCACGTCGCCGCCGGGGGCCGCCAGCGCCACGATCGAGCCGTAGTTCGAGTAGTACGCGCGGGCGCCGTAGCGGTCGGTGGCCGCCACCGCCACCACGCCGGAGCAGTTCGCCGGATTGGAGTTGGAGGCGTTCTGGTTCTCGTTGCCCGCCGCGACGATCACGCTCGCGCCGCGCGAGCGGGCGCCGTTGATGGCCGTCTGGGTGGTGGTGCCGCAGGCGCCGCCGCCGCCCAGCGACAGGTTCAGCACCTTGGCCGGCGTCGCGTTGGCCGGCAGGCCGGACACGCTGCCGCCCGAGGCCCAGGTGATGCCGTCGGCGATGTCGGAGGTGTAGCCGCCGCACTTGCCCAGCACACGGACCGGCTGGACCTTGGCGTTGAAGGCGATGCCCGCCACGCCCAGCGCGTTGTTGGTCTTGGCCGCGATCGTGCCGGCCACATGGGTGCCGTGCCAGCTCGAGGTCGAGGCCGGATCGCCGGCCTGGCACTCGTTGGCGGCGCTGTAGTCGCCGGGGTCGCTGGGGTCGTTGTCGCGGCCGTTGCCGTCCACCGAGACGGCGGTGTCCGAGATCATGTCGTAGCCCGCGACGATCTGGCCGGACAGGTCCGCATGCGGCCGGTAGCCGGTGTCGATGACCGCCACCACGACGCCGGTGCCGGTGGCCTGGTCCCAGGCGGCCGGGGCGCGGATGCCGCCGACGCTGTCGAACAGGTCCCACTGCGAGTTGTAGCTCGTGTCGTTGGGCGTGAACATCGCGTACATCTTGCGGTCGGGCTCGACGTACTCGACGTTGGCGTCCTGCGCCTTGATGCGCTCGCCCAGTTCACGGAGCTGCTCGATGCTCATCCGGCGATCCAGCCGGAACACGTGGGCGCCGGTGCCCATCTGACGCACCAGCGACAGCCGGGTGCCCAGCGGCGCGGCCAGCTGCTGCAGGCGCTCGGTGCGGGCGCCGATGGCGTCGCTGGCCAGCGGCTGCGCCTGGACGGCGGCGCCCAGGCGCCCTTGCACGACGGTGCTGCCGTCCTTGTATTTCACGATCAGCCGGTCGGTCTGGCTGCTCAGTTCCCGCGGGGCCTTGTCCACATCCACCGACGACACGCCCGCCTGGGCCGCGCCCATCGTGACGAGACCCAGAGCCAGCGCGCAGCTGAGCTTGTTCAATCGCAACATGCTTGTCATCTCCAGAGTTTTCCAACGACGCCAGGTTCCCCGACGTCCGCCAAGCCCGACGCCCTGGCGCGTTGGCACCTCTGGCGGGGCACGCCGATCGGCCCAATCCGAGCGGTGTGCGGCGCAGTGTAGGAAGCTGATCGGGCGACAACCGCCCCCCCTGCAACAGTTAACAGGAAGGAATACCCCTATAACCGTTTTGTGTCGAAATGCTCACTTTGATCCGCCAATCGCCCCTTTCTTACGGCTAAAGCCCTGATTCGTAAGGTTTGCGCGCAGTTTGCGAGGCTGCGCGAACGGCGTGCCCGGGGTGCCGGAAGCCATCCGCGGGACGGCGCCGATGGCGGGGCAAAAGGGGCTCGTTTAGCCTGTGCGGCTTGTCGTTTTCGCCACACATTGGTGACAAATAACCATGTTTCCTCTACGCCTGATCGCCGTCGCGGCCGGTGCCGCCCTGGCCTTGAGCGCCCTGCCGGCCCGCGCGCTGGATGTCGCAAGCTTCTCCACCGAGGTCTCGCCCTGCGCCGATTTCTATGACTACGTGAACGGCCCCTGGGTCGACCGCACCGAGCTGCCGGCCAACCGCACCCGCATCGGCAGCTTCGACGCGCTGCGCGTGGCCAACGACCGGCTGCTGAGCCAGGCGCTCGCGGAACTGGTCGCCCAGCCGGCGCTGCAGAAGACGCCGGGCCTGAAGCAGGTCGCCGCCTATTACGCCAGCGGCATGGACCTGGCCGCGATCGAGGCCCAAGGCCTGAAACCGGTGAAGCCGCTGCTGGACCGCATCGCGTCGATGAAGTCGGCGCAGGACCTGCCCTACCTGCTGGCGCAGCTGGGCCGCGTCGGCATCGCCGCGCCGGTGGGCAGCTTCGTCCGGGCGGACGTCAAGAACACCCGGGTCAACGTGCTGACGCTGGGCCAGGCGGGCCTGGGCCTGCCCGACCGCGACGACTACTTCAAGGACACCGACATCGCCAAGAAGCTGCGCGCCGCCTACCGGCTGTATGCGCAGCGGCTGCTGGCCTCGGCCGGCTTCGAGGCGACGCCGGCGGTGCTGGACGCGCTGATGGGCTTCGAGTCCCAACTGGCCGAGGCCACGGTGCCGCGCGCGCAGCTGCGCGATCCGCTCAAGGTCTACAACCCGATGACGACGCCGGAGCTGGCCGAGAGGGCGCCGGGCCTGGCCTGGGAGGCCTACCTGAAGGCGCTGACCCGGAGCGACACCCGCGCCGGCGGCGTGGAGCGCCTGATCGTGGCACAGCCGACCTTCATGACCCGCGTCGCGCTGATGGCCGAGCACATCCCGCTGGCGACCTGGCAGACCTACCTGCGGGTGCGGGTGCTCGAGAACAGCGCCGCGCGCCTGCCCCAGGCCTTCGCGGACGCCGATTTCGACTACCGCGGCGTCGCCATCAACGGGCTCGAGCAGCACGCGCCGCGCGACGAGGAGGTCATCCTGATGATCGGCGGCCGCACCGGCGGCAGCCCGCTCGGGCTGGCGCTGGGCGAGCTGTTCGTGTCCAAGGCCTTCTCGCCCGAGGCGCAGCGCCGCGCGACGCTGCTGATCGGCGACGTGAAGGCGGCGATGAAGACGCGGATCCAGAACCTGAGCTGGATGAGCCCGGAAACCAAGCTCAAGGCGCTGGAGAAACTCGAGGCGATGCAGCCCAAGATCGGCGCGCCGCCGACCTGGCCCCGGTTCGAGGGCCTGGCGCTGGATCCGAAGGACTTCGCCGGCAACCAGCTGCGCGCGGCGGCCTGGTTCCACGGCGAGCAGATCAAGGACCTGGACCGCCCGAGCGACCGCACCCGCTGGACGATGTCGCCCCACATCGTCAACGCGCAGGCGGGCGGCCTCAACGAGATCACCTTCCCGGCCGGCATCCTGCAGCCGCCCTTCTTCGACGCGAAGGCCGACGACGCGGTGAACTACGGCGGCATCGGCATGGTGATCGGCCACGAGATCGTCCACCACTTCGACGATCGCGGCCGCCAGTTCGACAGCATCGGCAGCCTGCGGGACTGGTGGACCGCCTCGGACGCGGAGCACTACCAGGCGCTCGCGGACCGGGTGGTGGCGCTCTACGGTCGCTACGAGCCGGTGAAGGGCACGCCGATCAACGGGCGGCTGACGCTGGGCGAGAACATCTCCGACATGGCCGGCATGCCGATCGCCTTCGACGCGCTGCAGAACGCGCTGCGTCGCAGCGGCAAGACCGACAAGATCGACGGCTTCACGCCCGAGCAGCGCTTCTTCCTGTCCAACGCGCTGGTGTGGCGCAACAAGTCGCGCGAAGCCGCGCTGCTGAACCAGCTGCGCACCGATCCGCATTCGCCAGGCAAGTACCGCGTGCTCGCGCCGATGTCCAACATGCCGGAGTTCGCCAAGGCCTTCGACTGCAAGCCGGGCGATGCGATGGTCGCCGCGGATCCGATCAAGGTCTGGTGACGGGCAGGTCCGCCGCGGCCCGCCGGGTCGTGGTCGCGGGGCCCGCGCGCCGTGAGGCGTGGCGGGCCCCGTGCCATTCGGGACCCCTGTCTTCCGGGACGGGTCGGCGGAAGTCATGGATCGCCAGGGCCGGGGCGTGGGGACAGGTCTTGCCACGCGCGTGTCACACCGATCGATATGCCGATCAATATGCCGATCGATGACCGAGGCCGGCATGACTTTTGACCCGATGGATACGGGGGAAAGTCGATTCGCGGCTCATCGCGCCGGCCTGCGTTTCGTCGCGGCAAAGCGGCGCTCCAGCCCTCGCCTTCAACGCTTGGTCGCCCGCCGCTTGGTGGCGCTGCCCGCGCTGCCTACGCTGAAAAAAGACCGATCGCATGGACGCCAGGAAGCGCGCCACGACGGTCCCCCCGTCTTCAGGAGCACGACATGCAAGCGACCACCCGCCCCTCCCACACGACCCTCGCCCGCGCCGCGTTCGCCGCGCTCCTCGCCGTGCTGGCCACCGGCGCCGCGCAGGCCGCGCCCGACGACCTGCAGCGCGTGGAGATCTCCGGCCGGCGCCCCGGCGAGATCCCGCGCACCGACGTGCGCGCCACCTGCCCCGGCGTCGACCAGGCGCTGTTCGACCGGCTGGCCCGGCAGCAGTACATCGAAGGCAAGGAAGGCCTGGCCACGGTGAGCTTCCGCCTCAACGGCAGCACCATCTCGGACGTCCACCAGTCCCGCGGCCCCTGGGTCTACGCGGCCGCCGTGCGTCGCGCGGTGCGGAGCCTGGCCTGCCAGGGCGCCGAGCGCGACACGCTCTACGTGATGCAGATCGCGTTCCGCAACCAGGACAGCGGCAGCGACATGAACCAGCGCGTGGCGATGATGGAACTGGCCCCGCCCGCCGCTGGCGCCGCCGACATCGCGGCGAGTGCGGCCGCGGTCGACGGGCGCTGATGGGGTTGTCCCCCAAGGGGGCGCTCGCGGGGCTGGCTAGGATGGCCGCCATCGCCACCCGGAGAGCTCCTTCATGCCCACCCATCAGACCGATGCGGCCACCGATGCGACCACCGATGCGGCCACAGATGCCGTGCGCCGCTCCCTGCTGATCACCGGTGCCCTCGGCGCCAGCGCCGCGGCGCTCGGCTGGCCCGGCGCGGCGCGCGCGGACAGCTGGCCGAGCCGGCCGGTGCGCTGGGTCGTGGCCTACCCGGCGGGCGGCGGTTCGGACTTCCTCGCCCGCCAGCTCGCGCCGGTGCTGGGCAAGGCGCTCGGCCAGACCCTGGTCATCGACAACAAGCCCGGCGCGGCCGGCATCATCGGCACCGACAACGCCGCGAAGTCGCCGCCCGACGGCTACACGATCCTGACCGGCGACAACGGCGCGATGGTCTTCAACAGCGCGCTCTACAAGAAGCTGCCCTACGCGCCGTCGGACTTCGCGCCGGTCGGCTTCATGGCCCGCTTCCCGCTGCTGCTGGTGGTGAACCCGGGCGCCGGCTTCACCAGCGCGAAGCAGTGGCTCGAGACCATCAAGGCCAAGCCCGGCAAGTACAGCTACGCGTCGCCCGGCGTCGGCAGCCCGCACCACCTGGCGATGGAGCTGCTGAAGGACCGCACCCACAGCTACATCGTCCACGTGCCCTATCGCGGCACGGCCTTCTCGACCCAGGACCTGATCGCCGGCGTGGTGCCGATGGGCATCCTGGACACCGCCGCCGCGCTGCCCCACCTGCGCGCCGGCAAGCTCAAGGCGCTGGCGGTGCTCGCGCCGCGGCGCATCGCCGCGCTGCCCGACGTGCCCAGCTTCGACGAGACCGGCATCAGCGGCGTGGAGGTCAGCGCCTGGCAGGGCCTGTTCGTGCCCAAGGGCACGCCGGAGGCGATCGTCTCGCGCCTGGGCGCGGAGCTGGCGAAGGCGCTGGCCCAGCCCGACCTGAAGGCCCGGCTCGAAGATTTCGGCCTGGAGGTCGCGCCCGGCGACGCGGCGTCCCTCGCGCGCTTCATCCAGGCCGAGACCCAGAAGTGGCATGCGCTGATCCGCAGCCGCGGCATCTCCGCCGAGTGAGGGCGGCCGGCGCCGCTGCGGGGCGATCTTCAGGAAAAGCCGACCGCCCGGTCGGTCGCCGTCGGGCGGGCGATAGCGCTGTCCTCCCCTCGGAAGACGGCCGCGCATTACTTCACGGGGGGATCGAATAGCTGCGGGTTATCCCTTGAAGTGCGGTCACAGGAAGCTGCGCGGCACGGCTCAAGGGGAATAAAGTTTGACCGGGCGCAAAGACAAAACGACAACGACGCGCCAGGAGACCTCCCCTCACTCCCGCCCGCGGCGACGCGGCCGTCCTGTCATGAACAACAACAACGCCGTTCGCGCGACGGTGGCCCGTCGCGTTTCCATCTGGTCGAGCGCCGCGATCGCGGTGCTGCTGATCGTCATCTGCGGCGCCCTGTCCTGGGTGCTGACCAACCAGGCGCAGCAGCGCACGCTGGACTACATGTCGGCCGAGGCCTCGTCGGTCGCCCGCGTCGCCGACGCGCTGGACCGCACCGCGCGCGACTCGGCCAACCGGCTGTACGACGTGCTGGCGGGCGACTTCGCCGGTGGGGCCTTCACGCTGGAAGGCGACGGCGAACTGGCCTTCAACGGCCAGAAGCTCAATGGCAACTTCGACGCGGTGGACCGCTTCACGCGCCTGACCGGCGGCAACGCGACGATCTTCGCGCGCAAGGGCACGGACGACTTCATCCGCATCACCACCTCGGTGAAGAAGGAAGACGGCTCGCGCGCGGTCGGCACGACGCTGGACCGCGCCGGCGCAGCCTACGCCAAGCTCGCGGCCGGCGAGACCTATGTCGGGCCGGCGACGCTGTTCAAGGTGCCCTACATGACGCGCTACTCGCCGATCAAGGACGCGGGCGGCAAGGTCGTCGGCATCCTGTACATCGGCTTCGACATGCGCGGGCTGCAGCAGGAACTCGTCAAGATGACCGACGCGGTCAAGCTCTACGGCAGCGGCGGGATGTACCTGCTCGATCCGGGCAAGACGCCGGCCGACGCGCTGCTGCGCGCGCATCCGCGCGCCCAGGGCAAGAAGCTGTCGGAGCTGATGCCGGCCGACCAGGCCGAGCGCTACGTCAAGACGGTGACCGAGGACGCCGACGGCGTGCTGGAGGAGGTCCAGGCGGTCTACGGCGACAGCTACCAGGACGCGTTCGCGGTGGCGCGCAAGTCGCAGGCCACCGGCTGGTGGGTGATCGCCGAAGCCTCGCGCGCGCAGGCGCTGGCGGCGCACAACACCACGCTGTGGGTGCTGTGGGGCCTGATGCTGGCGACGGTGGTGCTGCTCGGCCTGGGCGTGACCTGGATGCTGGGTCGCTGGGTGGGCCAGCCGCTGGCCGACCTGAACGAGGCCGTCGGCGCGGTCGCCAATGGCGACCTGACGCGGCCGGTCCTCGTGCGCCAGCAGGATGACCTGGGCGCGCTCGCCGCGGGCGTCGAGCGCATGCGGCTGCAGCTGTCGCGCACGATCAACGAGGTGCGCCAGGCCAGCGATTCCATCGGCACGGCTTCCGCCGAAGTCGCCGCCGGCAGCCGCGACCTGTCCTCGCGGACCGAGCAGTCGGCCAGCCACCTGCAGGAAACCGCGTCGGCGCTCGAGGAGCTCGCCAGCTCCATGAGCCAGACGGCGGCGTCGGCCGCGCAGGCGCATCAGCTGGTCGGCGAGTCCGACCGCGCCGCCCAGCGCGGTGGCAACGTGGTCGCGCAGGTGGTGACCACGATGGACGAGATCAGCACGGCCAGCCGCCAGATCGGCGACATCATCGGCACGATCGACTCGATCGCGTTCCAGACCAACATCCTGGCGCTGAATGCCGCCGTCGAGGCGGCGCGGGCCGGCGAGCAGGGCCGCGGTTTCGCGGTCGTGGCCGCGGAGGTGCGTCAGCTGGCGCAGCGCAGCGCGGAGGCCGCCAAGCAGATCAAGGCGCTGATCACGGCCAGCGGCGAGCGGGTCGAGTCCGGCGCCAAGCTGGTGGGCGACACGGGCGAGGCGATGCGGGACATCGTGGCCAGCGTCAAGCGAGTGACCGACATCATCGGCGAGATCTCCACCGCGGCCCGCGAGCAGTCGCAGGGCGTGACGCGCATCAACGGCGCCGTGGCGCAGCTGGACCAGGGCACGCAGCAGAACGCCGCGCTGGTCGAGGAAAGCACGGCCGCCGCCGAGAGCCTGCGGGAGCAGGCGCATCGGCTGGTGGAGCAGGTCGGCCAGTTCCGGGTCTGATCAGCGGTTGCTGGCCCTCACCCCTGCCCTCTCCCGCAAGCAAGCGGGAGAGGGAGTCATCGGGCGAGCGCGCTGGCTGCAAGCCCCGGCGGCAACTTCTCCCTCTCCCCGCTTGCGGGGAGAGGGTTGGGGTGACGGGCGTGTCCTGCCGCGCCAGCCGCGTCAGACCAGCACGCGCTCGATCCCGCCGTTGTTGGCCTTGGCCACATACTCCGGCATCCAGTTCTCGCCGAGGATCTTGCGGGCCATCTCGACCACGATGTAGTCCGCCTCGAGCAGCCCGTTCTGCAAGTCCCCGCCGTAGCGGCTCAGGCCCTGCAGGCACGACGGGCAGCTGGTCAGGATCTTCAGGTTCTCCTGCGCCCCCACCTTCCCCGCCGAGCGCAGCTGCGCCTCCGCCTTGCGCAGTTCCTCTTCCTTGCGGAAGCGCACCTGCGTCGACACATCCGGCCGGGTGACGCCCAGCGTGCCGCTCTCGCCGCAGCAGCGCTCGCTCTTCATCACCTCCGGCCCGACCAGCGCCTTCACCGTCTTCATCGGCTCCTGCAGCTTCATCGGCGAGTGGCAGGGGTCGTGATACAGATACGCCTGCTTCGAATCGAGCTGGATGCCCTTCTCCAGCAGGTATTCATGGATGTCGACGATGCGGCAGCCCGGGAAGATCTCCTCGAACTTGTAGCCCTGCAGCTGGTCATAGCAGGTGCCGCAGCTGACCACCACCGTCTTGATGTCGAGGTAGTTCAGCGTGTTGGCCACGCGATGGAACAGCACCCGGTTGTCGGTGATGATCTTCTCGGCCTTGTCGAACTGCCCGGACCCGCGCTGCGGATACCCGCAGCACAGGTAGCCCGGCGGCAGCACCGTCTGCACGCCGGCGTGCCAGAGCATCGCCTGCGTCGCCAGCCCGACCTGGCTGAACAGCCGCTCCGAACCGCAGCCCGGGAAGTAGAAGACCGCCTCCGCGTCCGCCGAGGCCTTCTGCGGATTGCGGATGATCGGGACGTAGTTCTTGTCCTCGATGTCGAGCAACGCGCGCGCCGTCTTCTTCGGCAATCCGCCCGGCAGCTTCTTGTTGATGAAGTGGATCACCTGCTCCTTGACCGGCGCCACACCCACCGTCGCCGGCGGCGCGCTGGTCTGCTTGCGCGCCACGCGCTTGAGCAGGCTGTTGGCTACGCGCTGCGCCTTGAAGCCGACGCCCACCATCGCCGCGCGGGCGATCTTGATGGTCTCCGGATTGGTCGCGTTGAGCATGAACATCGCCGCCGCGTTGCCGGGCTTGAAGCTCTTCTTGCCCATCTTGCGCAGCAGGTTGCGCATGTTCATCGTGACGTCGCCGAAGTCGATCTTCACCGGGCACGGATTCACGCACTTGTGGCACACCGTGCAGTGGTCCGCGACGTCCTCGAATTCCTCCCAATGCTTGATCGACACACCGCGGCGCGTCTGCTCCTCGTAGAGGAAGGCCTCGACCAGCAGCGAGGTCGCCAGGATCTTGTTGCGCGGGCTGTAGAGCAGGTTGGCGCGCGGCACATGCGTCGCGCAGACCGGCTTGCACTTGCCGCAGCGCAGGCAGTCCTTGATGGACTCGCTGATGGCGCCGATGTCGCTCTGCTGCATGATCAGCGACTCGTGCCCCATCAGCCCGAAGCTGGGCGTGTAGGCATTGGTCAGGTCGGCGAAGGTGTGCTGGCTGCCATGGCCGCCGGTGCCGGGCCGCAGCAGCTTGCCCTTGTTGAAGCGCCCTTCCGGGTCGACCTTGGCCTTGTAGCCGGCGAAGCCCGCCAGCTCGTCGTCGTTGAGGAACTCCAGCTTGGTGATGCCGATGCCGTGCTCGCCCGAGATCACGCCGTCCAGCGAGCGCGCCAGCGTCATGATCCGCGCCACCGCCTCGTGCGCAGTCTGCAGCATCTCGTAGTTGTCGGAGTTCACCGGGATGTTGGTGTGCACGTTGCCGTCGCCGGCATGCATGTGCAGCGCCACCCACACCCGGCCGCGCAGCACCTCCTTGTGGATGCGCTTGCACTCGGCCAGGATCGGCGCGAAGGAGGCGCCCGCGAACACGTCCTGCAGCGGCTTGAGGATCTGCCGCTTCCAGCTCGCGCGCAGCGTGTAGTCCTGCAGCTGCTCGAAGAACGAGCGCTCGCCGTCACGTTCGACGTCGAGCTCCTGCATCCAGGTGCGCCACTGCGCGCCGACCTCGTCCAACAGCGCCAGCGCCTGCTGCACGCGGTCCTCGAGCAGCTCGGCGCTGGGGATCTCGCCGGCGTCGTCGCTCTTGCCCAGCGGCAGGTTGCCGGCGGCGAAGAAGGCGCGCAGCGCCTCCACCAGCGCCAGCTTGTTGCGCAGCGACAGCTCGATGTTGATGCGCTCGATGCCCAGCGTGTACTCGCCCATGCGGGGCAGCGGGATCACCACGTCCTCGTTCACCTTGAACGCGTTCGTGTGCTTCGAGATCGCCGCCGTGCGCTTGCGGTCCAGCCAGAACTTCTTGCGCGCATCGGCGCTGACCGCGACGAAGCCTTCGCCCGAGCGGCCATTGGCCAGCCGCACCACCTCGCTGGTGGCGCGCGCGACCTCATCGGCGTCGTCGCCGACGATGTCGCCGATCAGCACCATCTTCGGCAGCCCGCCGCGCTTGCTCTTGGTCGCGTAGCCGACCGCCTTCAGGTAGCGGTCGTCCAGATGCTCCAGGCCGGCGAGCTGGACGGGGGAGGGCCCCCGTCCATCCCAGACTTCGCCGTTGGGCTTCTTCATCTGGGAGAACATGAAGTCCTTGATGTCGACGATGGACGGCACGCACTCCTTCGGGTTGCCGAAGAATTCCAGGCAGACCGTGCGCACATGCGCCGGCATGCGGTGCACGATCCAGCGCGCGCTGGTGATCAGGCCGTCGCAGCCTTCCTTCTGGATGCCGGGCAGGCCGGCCAGGAACTTGTCGGTGACGTCCTTGCCCAGGCCTTCCTTGCGGAAGGTGCGACCGGGGATGTCCAGGCGCTCGGTGCGCTCCAGCGTCTTGCCGGTCGCGTCGTAGTAGTGGAGATCGAAGCTCGCGACCTCGACGTCGTGGATCTTGCCGAGGTTGTGGTTGACGCGCACCACCTCCAGCCACTTCGCGTCCGGCGTGACCATGCGCCACGATGCGAGGTTGTCCAGCGCCGTGCCCCACAGCACGGCCTTCTTGCCGCCGGCGTTCATCGCGATGTTGCCGCCGATGCACGAGGCTTCCGCCGAGGTCGGGTCGACCGCGAACACGAAGCCGTGCAGCTCGGCCAGGTCGGACACGCGCTGCGTGACGACGCCGGCCTCGGTCCAGATGGTGGGGACCTCGCGGTCCAGGCCCGGCAGCGTCTTCATCTCGACGCCGCGCATGGCCTCGAGCTTCTCGGTGTTGATCACCGCGCTGTTCCAGACCAGCGGCACCGCGCCGCCGGTGTAGCCGGTACCGCCGCCGCGCGGGATCACCGTCAGGCCGAGCTCGAAGCAGCCCGCCACCAGCGCGGCCATCTCGGTCTCGGTGTCAGGCGTCAGCACGACGAAGGGGTACTCGACGCGCCAGTCGGTCGCATCGGTCACGTGCGAGACGCGCGACAGGCCGTCGAACTTGACGTTGTCCTTCGCGGTCGTCTTCGCGAAGACCTTGACCGCGCGCTTGCGCAGCTCCGCGACCTGCTCGAACTGGTGGGAGAACGCGCCCACCGCCGCTTCGGCGGCGGTCAGCAGCTCGCCCACCCAGGCGTCGCGCTTGGCGTCGTCCTCGGGATGGCGGCGGCGCTGCACCTCGCCCAGGCGATGGCGCAGCGCGCCGATCAGCGCCTCGCGGCGCTTGGGGTTGTCCAGCAGGTCGTCCTGCAGGTAGGGGTTGCGCTGCACCACCCAGATGTCGCCCAGCACCTCGTACAGCATGCGCGCGGAGCGCCCGGTCTGGCGCTCGCCGCGCAACTGGTCCAGCAGCTCCCAGGCGCGGGCGCCGAGCAGGCGAAGGACGATTTCGCGATCGGAGAAGGACGTGTAGTTGTACGGAATCTCGCGCAGCCGGGCGGCGGGCGTGGGCGTCGGGGTCACGTCGCCGGCCATCGCGGGGTCGGCGGGCATCAGCAGATGCGGTGCGTTCATGGCGGCCAGGTGCTCGCGCACCGGGGTTGCGGCAGGCCGGCGCCCTGGGACAGGGGCCGATGCCAGGCTGGGGGAAAGCATGAGGCCCGGTGCCGGACGCCGCCCCGGACTTGTGGTCCCCGCGCCCGCTGGACACGGGGTTGGAAGGGGCGTTCGCGATGGCCGCGATCGGCGGCCGGCCCGGTTCGGGCAATGGGCGGAATCCTACCGCAGCGCCAGAGGGCCATCCCCGGCGAGGGACTCTAGGGAAGCCTGGCTTCGCACCCTGCGATGGATGGTTCGCCAGTGTCACAATGCGCCGATAAGCTCGCCGGCCCCCGGTGGCTCGTCCACCCGACGATGTCCGCCCCGGGACCGCAGAACCACCCTCCCCGAGCATCGGAGACCCATGAAGCCCCTCAAGACTTCCCTGCTGGCCGCATCCGTCGCGGCCGTCGCGCTGATGACCCCCTTCACCGCCTCGGCCCAGACCGAGATCCAGTGGTGGCACTCGATGGGCGGCGCCCTCGGCGACTGGGTCAACGACCTGGCCAAGGACTTCAACGCCAGCCAGAAGGACTACAGGATCGTCCCGACCTACAAGGGCAGCTACGACGAATCGATGGCCGGCGCCATCGCCGCCTTCCGCGCCGGCAACGCGCCGCACATCCTGCAGGTCTTCGAGGTCGGCACCGCCACGATGATGGCCAGCAAGGGCGCGATCGTGCCGGTCGGCCAGGTGATGCAGCAGGCCGGCGCCAAGTTCGACAACGCCGCCTACGTCCCCGCCGTCGCCGGTTACTACACGGCACCGAACGGCCAGATGCTGAGCTTCCCCTTCAACAGCTCGACCACCGTCTTCCACTACAACAAGGACGCGTTCAAGGCCGCCGGCCTGGACCCCAACAAGCCGCCGAGCTCCTGGCCCGAGGTCGCCATCGCCGCAGCCAAGCTCAAGGCCGCCGGCCACAAGTGCCCGTTCACCACCAGCTGGGTGAGCTGGACGCAGCTGGAGAGCTTCTCCGCCTGGCACAACGTCGAGTACGCGACGAAGAACAACGGCTTCGGCGGCCTGGACGCGCGGCTGGCGTTCAACTCGCCGCTGCACGTGCGTCACATCGAGAACCTGGCCAACATGGCCAAGCAAGGCCTGTTCGTCTACAAGGGCCGCGGCAACACAGCCGACGCGACCTTCTATTCGGGCGAGTGCGCGATGATGACCGGCTCCTCGGGCCTCTACGCCAACATCAAGAAGAACGCCAAGTTCGCCTCCGGCATCGCGCCGCTGCCCTACTACCCCGACGTGCCGGGAGCGCCGCAGAACACGGTGATCGGCGGCGCCAGCCTGTGGGTGATGGCAGGCAAGAAGCCGGCCGAGTACAAGGGCGTGGCCGCGTTCTTCCAGTACCTCTCCAAGGCCGAGGTCGCGTCCGAGAGCCACAAGCGCACCGGCTACCTGCCGGTGACCAAGGCCGCCTACGAGCTGACCGAGCAGAGCGGCTTCTACAAGCAGAACCCGGGCACCGACGTGGCCGTGCAGCAGATGATCCGCAAGACGACCGACAAGTCGCGCGGCGTGCGGCTGGGCAACTTCGCGCAGATCCGCACCATCATCGACGAGGAGATGGAGCAGGTCTGGGCCGGCAGGAAGCAGCCCAAGGAAGGCCTGGACGCCGCCGTCAAGCGCGGCAACGAACTGCTGGAGCGCTTCCAGAAGTCGGCCAAGCTCTGAATCCCCTGACGACCTGAAAGAGACCTGATGTCCCAGCAGAAGCGCGTGGTCTTCCGATCACGCTGGCTGCCCTGGCTGCTGCTCGCGCCGCAGGCCGCGGTGATCGGCGTGTTCTTCTTCTGGCCCGCCAGCCAGGCGCTGGTGCAGAGCCTGCAGCAGCAGGACGCCTTCGGCCTGTCCACCGAATGGGTCGGCCTGGACAACTTCCGCCAGCTGTTCAACGACGCCAGCTACCTCGCCTCGTTCAAGACGACGGCGATGTTCTCGCTGCTGGTGGCGGTGCTGGGGCTGGCCGTCTCGCTGCTGCTGGCCACCATGGCCAACCGCGTGGTGCGCGCCGCGCCGGTCTACAAGACGCTGCTGATCTGGCCCTACGCGGTGGCGCCGGCGATCGCCGGCGTGCTGTGGCTGTTCATGTTCGCGCCGTCCATCGGCGTCGTGGCCTACGGCCTGCAGCGGATGGGCATCCAGTGGAATCACCTGCTCGACGCCGACCACGCGATGGCGCTGGTGGTGATGGCCGCGGTCTGGAAGCAGGTCTCCTACAACTTCCTGTTCTTCCTGGCGGGGCTGCAGTCGATTCCCAAGTCGCTGATCGAGGCCGCAGCGATCGACGGCGCCGGCCCGTGGCGCCGCTTCTGGACCATCACCTTCCCGCTGCTGTCGCCGACCTCGTTCTTCCTGCTGGTGATCAACGTGGTCTACGCGTTCTTCGACACCTTCGGCATCATCGACGCCGCCACCCAGGGCGGCCCCGGCAAGGACACCGCCATCCTGGTCTACAAGGTCTACTACGACGGCTTCAAGGCGCTGGACCTGGGCGGCTCGGCCGCGCAGAGCGTGGTGCTGATGGCCATCGTCATCGCGCTGACCGTCATCCAGTTCCGTTTCGTCGAAAAGAAGGTGCAGTACTGACATGGTCGAGCGCCGCCCCGCCCTCACGCTGCTGTCCCACCTGATCCTGGTGCTCGGCGTCCTGATCGTCGCCTTCCCGCTGTACATCGCCTTCGTCGCCTCGACGCAGACCGCCGCGGAGATCGTCCAGTCGCCGATGTCGCTCACCCCGGGCGCGCACCTGGTGGACAACTACACCGCCGCGCTGTTCGGCAGCAGCGGCGCCGGCTCCAAGGCGCCGGTCGGGCAGATGATGTGGATCAGCTTCGTCTCCGCGATGGTCATCGCGGTGGGCAAGATCGCGATCTCGCTGCTGTCCGCGTTCGCGATCGTCTACTTCCGCTTCCCCGCGCGCAATTTCTTCTTCTGGGCCATCTTCGTCACGCTGATGCTGCCGGTGGAGGTGCGCATCGGGCCGACCTACCAGGTCGTCTCCGACCTGAAGATGCTCAACACCTACGCCGGCCTGACGGTGCCGCTGATCGCCTCGGCGACGGCGACCTTCCTGTTCCGGCAGTTCTTCCTGACCGTGCCCGACGAACTGGTCGAGGCCTCCCGCATCGACGGCGCCGGGCCGATGAAGTTCTTCCGCGACGTGCTGCTGCCGCTGTCGCGCACCAGCATCGCGGCGCTCTTCGTCATCCAGTTCATCTACGGCTGGAACCAGTACCTGTGGCCGCTGCTGGTGACGACGGACGAGCAGATGTACCCCGTGGTCATCGGCATCAAGCGGATGATCAGCGGCGGCGACGCCGCCAACGACTGGAACGTGATCATGGCCACCGCCATGCTGGCGATGATCCCGCCCGCGCTGGTGGTGGTGCTGATGCAGCGCTGGTTCGTCAAGGGCCTGGTCGACGCCGAGAAGTAAAGACACGAGAAGAGACTCCGATGGCAAGCATTTCCCTGCGCAAGGTCGTCAAGCAATACGGCTCCGGCGCCAAGGCCAACCCGGTGATCCACGGCGTCAACGCCGAGATCGCGGATGGCGAGTTCGTCGTCATCGTCGGGCCGTCGGGCTGCGGCAAGTCCACGCTGCTGCGCATGGTCGCCGGGCTGGAGGAGATCAGCGGCGGCGAGATCGCCATCGGCGACCGCGTCGTCAACGAGATCGAGCCGGCCGATCGCGACATCGCGATGGTGTTCCAGAACTACGCGCTCTACCCGCACATGAGCGTGTTCGAGAACATGGCCTACGGCCTGAAGATCCGCAAGCTGCCGCCCGAGCAGATCCGCGCCCGCGTGGACAAGGCGGCCGGCATCCTGGAGCTGTCGCACCTGCTGCAGCGCCGGCCGCGCGAGCTGTCCGGCGGCCAGCGGCAGCGCGTGGCGATGGGCCGCGCGATCGTGCGCGACCCGCAGGTCTTCCTCTTCGACGAGCCGCTGTCCAACCTCGATGCCAAGCTGCGCGTGCAGACCCGGCTGGAGATCCAGAAGCTGCACCGCGAGCTGGGCGTGACCTCGCTCTTCGTCACCCACGACCAGGTCGAGGCGATGACGCTGGCGCAGCGCATCGTCGTCATGAACGGCGGGCGCATGGAGCAGTTCGGCACGCCGGAGGAGGTCTACGGCCGTCCGGCGACGACCTTCGTGGCGAGCTTCATCGGCTCGCCGGCGATGAACCTGCTCAAGGGCCGCGTCGAGGGCCGGCGCTTCCATGTCGGCGGCACCTCGCTGCACCTGCCGCTGGCGGCGCCGCGCGAGGGCGAGCTGACCCTGGGCCTGCGGCCGGAGCATGCGCTGCCGCACGATGGCCAGGCTGTCGCCGCCGACGCGACCGCCTGGCCGCTGAAGGTGGAGATGGTCGAAATGCTGGGCGCCGAGCGCCTGGTCTACGGCCGCCTCGGCGAGGCTGCCTTCACGCTGCGCATCGATGGCACCGACACGCCGCCGCGCCCCGGCGACGAGGTGCTGCTGCAGGCGCCCGGCGAGCGGCTGCACTGGTTCGACCCGGCGACTGGGCAGCGCGTCGACTGACGCGCGGCGCCATCGGCGCGCCCTCCACGGCGGCCGGCGGCCACAGACAAACGATCCGCGACAGCGATCAGGGAGAACGACATGACGGTCTCGACGCATGCCCTCGACGAACCCAGCTGGCCCTGGTCGCTGCCCTTCTGGGTAGCCCACCGGGGAGCCGGCAAGCTGGCGCCCGAGAACACGCTGGCCGCGTTCCGGGAAGGCGCGCGGCATGGTTATCGCGCCTTCGAGTGCGACGTGAAGCTGAGCGCTGACGACGTGCCCTTCCTGCTGCACGACGCGACGCTGGACCGCACGACGACCGCGCGCGGCCGCGCCGCCGACCGCAACTGGAGCGAGCTGTCGCGCTTGGACGCCGGACGCTGGCACAGCCGCGCCTTCGCCGGCGAGCCGCCCGCCAGCCTGGAGAGCATCGCGGCCTTCGTGCGCCGCAACCAGCACGCGCTGAACATCGAGATCAAGCCCACGCCCGGCGACGAGTTCCGCACCGGCGAGATCGTCGGTCGGGAGGTCCTGCGGCTGTGGGAGGAGACGGCGCCGGTGTCGGTGCTGTTCAGCAGCTTCCAGCCGGAAGCGCTGCGCGGCGCCCGCGAATCGGCGCCGCAGGTGCCGCGCGGGCTGCTGCTCGACAAGCTCGACGGCGACGGCTGGCTGCAGCTGGCGCAATCGCTGGGCTGCCGCGCGGTGATCACGCATTACGCGCTGATGGATCAGGCGCTGGTCACGCGGCTGCGCGAGGCCGAAATGAAGGCGCTGGTCTACACCGTCAACGATGCCGCGGCCGCGCAATGGCTGATCGCCAACGGCGTGGACGGCATCATCACCGACGCGGTGGACCGCTTCAGCCCGACCGCCTGACCTTCCGCGAAGACGCCACGGCGCCAGACCGCCCGGTCAGCGTGCCGGCTGGCGCAGGTCGGCGAGGTCCGTCATGCCGTAGACGCAGCTGTCGCAGGGCTGGCCCTCGACGTCGAGCGCATCGCGCCGCAGCACGCCTTCGAGCGTGAAGCCGCAGCGCTCGGCCACCGCGCGGCTGGCCGCGTTGCGCGAGTCGGTGCGGATCTCCAGGCGGCGCGCCCGCAGTTGCTCGAAGCCCAGGCGCACCAGCGCGGCGACGACCTCGACCACCAGCCCCCGCCCCGTGTGCGAGGGCACGATCCAGTAGCCCAGCTCGAAGCGGCGCACCTGCCAGTCCGGCGAATGCAGTCCCGCCCCGCCGATCAGGCGCCCGGGCCGCCCGTCGGCGCCGCGTTCGTGCAGGTAGTAGCCCAGGTGCTCGCGTTGCAGGAACTGCGCCTGCATGCGCCGCGCGACGCCCTCCGACTGCTCGACGGTGGGCGTCTCGTGCGCCCACGGCATCCAGGGCTTCAGATGCTCCTGGGCCTCGAGCACCGCGCGGTTCAGCGCGGGGCCGAGCCCGGCGCGCGGCGACAGCAGCACGAGCCGGGCGGTGTCGATCCGCTCGGGGACCTCGACCAGGAGCGGATCGGGGGCGGTTTGAACGCGCATGGGGACCTCAGTTGCCGTTGGCGGGTTGCAGCTGCGCGGTGCCCGTGGTCGGGGCCGGCGTCACGCCGGGCATGGCCTCGGCGCCCAGCGGCGGATCCTCGCCCTCGACCTTGGGCAGCACCTTCACCAGGCGGATCGCCTGGACCTGCCAGGCCAGCACCGCCAGCAGCAACGCACCGACGCCCGCGAAGGCCAGCGCGGCGCGCAGGCTGACATGCTCGCCGAGCCAGCCGCCGATCAGCGCGCCGGGGCCGGCGGGGATGAGGATCAGCCAGCGCATGGTGCTGGTCATCCGGCCGAGCAGCGGAGCGGGCGTCACCGCCTGTCTCAGCGACAGGAAGTTGATGAAGATGAGCACCGCGCCGACGCCGAACATGAACAGCGTGAAGGCGAAGGCCGCGACGCCGACCGCGTTGGCCGGCGCGACGCACAGCGCCGCCCAGCCGATGCCGCACATCGCGAAGCCGCCGATCAGGCTGGGGCCGGGGCCGAAGCGCGCGCTGATGCGGTGGCCCAGCGCGCTCGCCAGCACCGTGCCCGCGCCCAGCGCGATGTAGGACAGGCCCACGCTCTGCGCCGACAGTCCCAGCACCCGCGTCGCGAAGAGGATCTGCACCACCTGCGCGGCCTGGTTGAACATCTGCCAGCCGCCCACCGCGCAGGCCAGCGCGACCAGCATGCGCTTGCCGCGCACGAACGCGACGCCGGCCTTCAGGTCGCGCCAGAAGTCGGCGCCGTCCAGGCGGTGCAGCGTCTCGGTGACCTTCACCCCGCGCAGGATGAGCGCGGACGCCACCAGCAGCAGCGCATCCACCGCCAGCGCCAGCGGCGCACCGACGAGCTTGATCAGCGCGCCCGCGACGCCGGGGCCCGCGACCTCGGCGCCGGAGGAGGCCAGCGCGTTCTTCGCATGCGCCTCGACGAGGCGGTCGCGGCTCACCACCTGCGTCAGCACGATCTGCGAGGCGCTGCCCGCGATCGTGTAGACCGTGCCGAGCAGGAAACCGACGAAGTACAGCCACGGCATGCCCAGCCAGCCCATCCAGTGGGCCACCGGCACGCTGCCCACGGCGACGGCCAGCGTGAGCTCGCCCACGATGTAGACCGGCAGCTTGCGCACCCGGTCCAGCCAGACGCCGGCCGGCAGCGAGAACAGCACGAAGGGCACCAGCTCCATCGCGGTCAGCACGCCCATCTGCGTGGGCGAGGCATGCAGCAGCACCGCCGCGGTCAGCGGCAGCGCCAGCAGCGTGATCTGCCCGCCCAGCGAGCTGATCAGGATCGACGTCCACAGACGCCGGTAGACGAGGTTGCGCAGCAGATCGCCGGCGGGCAGGCGCAGGAGATCGAGGAAGCGGTCGAGCAGACGGTCGACCCACGTGGATGCCTTGATCGGCAGCATGTTGACACTCCGGATGCGGTCCGCGCGGGGCGTCGTGCGCCGGGCGCGGATCGGGCGAGCGGGACGCGGTGGGCGTCGCCGTCGCGAAAAGCCAGGGACCTGGGAACCGGCCGTGGCAGGCCGGCGGGCGTCTTCCAGACGCCTACGGTCGTCGCGCCCAGCCGGATGGCCCAAGCGCGCGCACCGACGCCCGGGCGTCGTGTTTGGTGCGGTCCAGCAGCTTGGTCATGGGGTCGGCTCCGATCGGGGATCGTGGCGTGAGAGCTTCCGGGGAGGAAGAAGGCGCCGATGCTATCAGCGCCCTTCCGGCCGCCACAAGTGAGGAAAGACAGGGGAACCCGGGCGCTGGCGGCCAGCCCGGGAGTCGCCGTTCACCAGCCCGCGGCGGCGCCGTCGCGGCGCGGGTCGCTCGCGGCGACGTAACCCTCCACCGCCGGATCGCCCAGGCGCCAGATGAACTGCCCGGCGCCGAAGTCCTGGTAGCTGTCGTGGATGTCGCCGATCTGGTGGCCGAGCGCGCGCAGGCCGTCGATGGTCTGCGGCGCCATCGAGGACTCGACGTTGATCGACAGGCCCTCGTTGAAGCGCCAGCGCGGCGCGTCGCAGGCGGCCTGCGGATGCTGGCGGTAGTCGAGCATCCGCACCAGCGTCTGCAGGTGGCCCTGCGGCTGCATGTTGCCGCCCATCACGCCGTAGCTCATCTGCGGCTGGCCGTCCTTCATCAGGAAGGCCGGGATGATGGTGTGGAACGGCCGCTTGCCCGGCGCGACGACGTTGGCATGTCCGGCCTCGCGGGTGAAGCCGTGGCCGCGGTTCTGCAGCGACAGCCCGTAGCCCGGCACCACGACGCCTGAGCCGAATCCCATGTAGTTGCTCTGGATGAAGCTGACCATCATGCCGCTCTCGTCCGCGGCGGTCAGGTAGATGGTGCCGCCCTTGACCGGATTGCCGGCCTGGAAGTCCTGCGCGCGCTTCATGTCGATGAGCTTGGCGCGGCTGGCCAGGTAGCCGGGATCCAGCAGCTCCGCCACCTGGACCTTCATCGTGCGCGGATCGCCGACATGGCGGTAGACATCGGCGAAGGCCAGCTTCATCGCCTCGATCTGCAGGTGCTGCGACGCGGTCGAGTCCACCGGCAAGGCGCCGATGTCGAAGTGCTTCAGGATGCCCAGCGCGATCAGCGCCGCGATGCCCTGCCCGTTGGGCGGGATCTCATGCAGCGTGTGGCCGGCGTAGTCCATCGAGATCGTGTCGACCCACTGCGGCGCGTAGGCCGCGAAGTCCGCGGCGGTGATCGCCCCGCCGGTCTCGCGCGCGAAGGCGGCGGTGGCCTCGGCGACCTCGCCCCGGTAGAAGGCCTCGCCCTCGGTCGCGGCGATCAGGCGCAGCGTGCGCGCCGCGCCGGGGAAGCGGAACAGCTCGCCCACCTCGGGCGCCCGTCCGCGCGGCAGGAAGGCCTCGGCGAAGCCGGGCTGCGCGACCAGGTCCGCCACTTCGGAAGCCATGCGCCACTTGCTTTGCACGATCACCGGCACGGCATAGCCGCGCTCGGCGATCTCGATGGCCGGCGCCATCAGGTCGGAGAAGGGCAACTTGCCGTAGCGCTCGCTCAGCGCGACCCAGCCGGCCACCGCGCCGGGCACGGTCACCGCATCCCAACCACGGCGTGGCATCGCGCTGCCGGCGCCGTGCTTGCGGTCGAAGTAGTCGGGGGTCCAGGCCTGCGGCGCGATGCCGGAGGCGTTCAGTCCCTGCAGCGACCGGCCGTCCCACACGATGGCGAAGGCGTCGGACCCGAGCCCGTTGCTGCAAGGCTCGACGAGCGTCATGCAGGCGGCCGTGGCGATCGCCGCGTCGACCGCGTTGCCGCCCTGCCCCAGGATGCGCAGTCCCGCCTGCGCGGCCAGCGGGTGGGAGGTCGACACGACGTTGCGCGCGAAGACCGGGCTGCGCTGGCTCGGGTAGCCGCGGGTCCAGTCGAAGGCATGGGCGGGGGCGGTCATGGGATGTCTCCTGTAGGGGTGCGGGGCATCTTGCCCGATGGCCGTCGCCGCCGACAGCGCGCAAGACCTGGCGCGTGAAGGACCCGTGCGGATTGCGTAACCCATTGCAAAGCTGCGAACCCATGTCAACACACACACATGCGGCGTCGTTGTTCGCTCACCTTGTTCAACCTGCTGGAGTAAACCAGATGCAAGCCTTCAAGACCGTCAAGACCCTGGCCCTGATTCCCGCCCTGCTGATCGCCGGCGCCGCGATGGCCCAAGGCACCACCGCCCCGGCCGCGCCCGCGACCCAGGCCGCTCCGGCCGCGACGACCGCCCCGGCCTCCGATGCCAAGGCCGAGCACAAGACCGCCAAGCACCACAAGGCCACCGGCGAGAAGGCCACCGGCGAGAAGGCGACGCACAAGACCCACAAGAAGGCCGAGAAGCCCGCTGAAGGCGCTTCCGCCGCCAAGTAAGCGGTGATGGCGTGAGGACGTCGCTGGCGACGTCCTCGGCGATTCCAAAAAAAGAAACCGCAGCACCGGGTGACCGGTCTGCGGTTTTGCTTTGTCCGGCGCCTGGCCGGAAGCGGCCTGAGGCCGCGTGCCGACGCTGGATCAGGCCGCAGCCATCTGGGCGATCGGGATGACGCGGGCGCTGCTCGCGCAGGTCACGCCGTGCGCGGCGGCGCAGGCGCGCCGGGCTTCATCGAAGATCTCGCGGGCGCAGTCGTGGCAGCTGCCGCAGGCCGACGCCACCTGGGTCTCGTCCTGGAGCACCTCGAAGTTGTGCACGCCATCGGCCACGGTGCGGCGGATGTCGCGGTCGGAAACTCGGTGGCAGAGGCAGACGATCATGGCGGCGAAACAGGAACGAACCTGGAATGGCCGCGATACTAACGCAAACGCGAATTCCTCTCAATTAGGTCACAGAGCCCCTGCGCGGCGTCCGGCCAATGTCGGTGAACTGCGACACGACGCCCCATCCTCCCGCCCCGCGCCGACGCGCAGACGCAAAGAAGCCCCGGCAAGCGGGGCTTCGGGGTCCCTGGCGACGGCTGGGCCCCAGGATGGGCGTGGCTGGCGTTCAGCTGGCGTCGCCCATCTGGCTTTGCAGCCAGTTCTGCTCGCCGACCTGGGCGATGAGCTCGATCTGGGTTTCCAGATGATCGATGTGCTCCTCCGTGTCGGACAGGATCTCCTCGAGGACCTCGCGCGACACGTAGTCGCGCACGGACTCGCAATAGGCGATGGCTTCCTTCAGCAGCGGATGGCTGCCCATCTCGATCTTCAGGTCGCAATGCTGGACCTCGACGGCGTTCTCGCCGATGTACAGCTTGCCCAGGTCCTGCAGGTTCGGCAGGCCTTCCAGCATCAGGATGCGATCCATCAGCTTGTCGGCGTGCTTCATCTCCTCGATGGACTCGGCGTACTCGTGCTTGGCCAGCTTCTCGAAGCCCCAGCTCTTGAGCATCCGGTAATGCAGGAAGTACTGGTTGATCGCGGTGAGTTCGTTCTTCAGCTGCGCGTTCAAGTACTCGATGACCTTGGCATCGCCCTTCATGTTCTTCTCCTGGAAATCATGCGGAATGGCGCGCATTGTCCTCATCCCTACGACGAATGGGGACAAGACCCGCCCCGTCCGCTCTGCATGCGAAGTATTCGCAGCACGTTCCTCGCTCCGGCGAGTCGCCATCGATCAAGAAAAAAGCCATCGCCGCGATTCTTGGTTGCTATTGCGAATGGTTCTCATTAAGATGCTTCGCATGAATGCCCATCACCACTCCCAGATCGAAGCCCTGCAAGCCGTTGCGCTGGATGGCGCCCGGGTCGCCGCAGGTTCGCCGCGTGAAGCGGCTCCGCTGGTCCAGCGCCGGCGCATCAGCAGCCTGGCGCTGATGGGCAATGACCGCGAGGTCGAGATCGAGCACGCCGGCCAGCTCTACCGCCTGCGCGTGACGTCGCTGGGCAAGCTGATCCTGACCAAGTGACCCGCTGAGCGGCGGCCGGCCGAGGACCGCCCCGCCGCTCGCGTTCCCGTTCCCCTGTCCCGAACCGGCCGTCCGAGAGGACCGCCCGCACCAGCCCGCGCCGCGCCAGCCCGTGCGAGATCCAAGAACTACAAGGATTTCGACACCATGCACCTGCGCCCGACGCCCGTCGCGCTCGCCCTGTCGTTGGCATTTCCGCTGGCTTTCCCGCCGGCTTTCGCCCAGACGCCGGCTTCCACGAACCCGCCGACCGCCGAGTCCCCCCAGCCGCTCGGCGAGCTGACCGTCTCCGCGACCCGCACCGAACGCTCGATCGACGCGGTGCCCAACACGGTCACGGTGAAGAACCGCAAGCAGCTCGAGCGCCGCGATGCGCGCGACCTCAAGGACCTGCTGTCCGAGGAAGTCGATCTCGACGTCAAGGCGACGGCGCCGCGCTTCACCGCCGCCGGCGCATCCACCGGACGGCCGGGCAACGAGGGCCTGAACATCCGCGGCCTGGAGGGCAACCGGGTGCTGATGATGGTCGACGGCATCCGGCTGCCGCAGGGCTACGCGTTCGGCGCGTTCGCGAGCGGCCGGGCCGACTTCGTCGACCTGAACAGCCTGTCGAGCGTCGAGGTGCTGCGCGGCCCGACCTCGACCTCCTACGGCAGCGACGGCCTGGCCGGCGCGCTGAGCCTGCGCACCCTGTCGCCGGAGGACCTGCTGGTGAACGGCAAGACCTTCGCCGGCTTCGCGCGCCTGGGCGCGGCGAGCGTCGACAACTCCCGGCAGGCGAGCGCCGCGGTCGCCTTCGGCAGCGGCGACTGGAGCAGCCTGGTGCAGGCCACCGTGCGCCGCGGTCACGAGACGAAGAACGAAGGCGACAACGACGCGCGCAACGCCAACCGGACCCGGCCCAATCCCGCCGACGTCGACAGCAACAGCGTGATGGCCAAGGTCGGTTATCGCGTCAACGCGAACCACCGGCTGAGCGGCACGCTGGAACATCGCGAGCGCAAGGTCGACACCGAGGTGCTCAGCGCCATCACCGCGCCGCCGGCCAGCGGCACGCTGCCGGCCACGGCGGTGCTGGGCCTCACCGCGCGCGACCGGTCGGAGCGCACCCGCGCCTCGATCGAACACCGCTACGAAGACCTCAACGCGACCTGGCTGCAGCAGGCGACCACCCACCTGTACATGCAGGACAGCGAGACGCGGCAGTTCTCCTTCGAGGACCGCAACGGCGCCGCCGACCGCACCCGGCTGGGCACCTACAAGGAGCGCCTGGTCGGCCTGAGCGCGCAGGCGCAGACGCAGCTCGCCAGCCAGCGGCTGAGCTACGGCGTCGACGTGAGCCGCAACACGATCGAGGGCGTGCGCGACGGCACCGTGCCGCCCGCGGGCGAGACCTTCCCCAGCAAGCCCTTCCCCGACACGACCTACACGCTGGCCGGCGCCTTCGTGCAGGACGAGATCGAGGCCGGCGACTTCAGCGTCATTCCGGCGCTGCGCCTGGAGCATTACAAGCTCAAGCCGAAGTCGGCCGGCTACAGCGGCAACGCAGCCCCGCTCAGCGACCACGCGGTGACGCCGCGCGTCGGCGTGATCTGGCGCGCACTGCCGGCGCTGCAGCCGTACGTGCAGTGGGCGCAGGGCTTCCGCGCGCCGGCGCCGGACCAGGTCAACAGCGGATTCGAAAACCCGTTGCAGGGCTACCGCTCCATCGCCAATCCCGGCCTGAAGGCCGAGCACTCGACCAGCTGGGAGCTCGGCCTGCGCGGGCGCTTCGAGCAGGTCCTGCGCTGGCAGCTGAGCGCCTATGACAACCGCTACCGCGACTTCATCTCGCAGGAGCAGGTCAGCGGCTCGCTGACGCCGGCCGACCCGGCGATCTTCCAGTACGTCAACCTCGCGCGGGCGCGCATCAAGGGCGTCGAGGCGCGCGCGGTCTGGGACCTGCGCCCGGGGCTGAGCCTCAACGCCGCCGTGGCGAAGTCGCGCGGCCACAGCGACTTCAATGGCGAGCGACGCCCGCTCAACAGCGTCCAGCCGCTGCGCGGCCAACTCGGCGTGCGCTACGAATCGGGCCCGTGGACGGCCAATGCCAGCTGGGTCCACAGCTCGGGCAAGAGGCCGTCCGACATCTACGTGGCGCCGCGCACGACCCAGTACGCGCCGTCGAAGTACGACGTCGTCGACGCGGGCGGCAGCTATCGCCTCTCGCCGACCTGGACGCTGGCCGCCTACGTGACCAACCTTTTCGACAAGAAGTACTGGCGCTGGAGCGACGTCCAGGGCGCGGCCGGCAACGCGGCCGGGCTGGCCGTCGTCGACGCCTTCACCGCCCCGGGCCGCGCCGTGCAGGTGTCGCTGCGCGCCGATTTCTGATCAGGAGTTCCTCCCATGCATGCCAGCTTCACCGCCCTGCGCCAGGCCTTCGCCACGGCGCGCCATGAGCGCAAGGCCCGCCACCGCGACATCGCCAGCGCCTTGAGCATCTCCGAAGGCGAGCTGCTCGCGGCCCACGCCGGCTCGTTCGCCGAAGACGAGTCCCCGCTGCGCGCGCGCCGGCTGCGCGCCGACTGGCAGGACCTCGTCGCCGCGCTCGAGCCGCTGGGCCCCGTCATGGCGCTCACCCGCAACGAGTCCTGCGTGCACGAGAAGGTCGGCGTCTATCGCGAGGTCAGCGCGCAGGGGCCGCAGCGCCTGGTCGGCCTGGTGCTGGGCGGCGCGATCGACCTGCGCGTCTTCTACAGCCACTGGCGCCATGGCTTCGCGGTGGCGGAGCGTCTGTCCGACGGCGCGGTGCAACGCAGCCTGCAGTTCTTCGACGCGGCGGGGCAGGCGATCCACAAGGTCTTCATGAAGCCCGAGAGCGACCTGGCCGCCTACGAGGCGCTTGTCGCGCGCTTCCTGGCCGAGGATCAACAGCCCGGCTTCGAGCCCGGCGAGGCCTGGCGGGAACCGACGCCGACGCCCGATGCCCGCGTCGACGTCGCCGCCTTCCGCGCGGAATGGGCCTCGCTGCGCGACACCCACGATTTCTTCGGCCTGCTCCGGCGCCACGGCCTGAGCCGCACGCAGGCACTGCGCCTGGCGGAGCCGCGCTTCGCCCAGCCGGTGGCGCCGTCCAGCGCGCAGGAGCTGCTCAGCCGCGCGGCGCAGGAAGGCGTCTCGCTCATGGTCTTCGTCGGCAACCCCGGGATGATCCAGATCCACAGCGGCCCGGTGCACAAGGTCGCGATGATGGGACCGTGGATCAACGTGCTGGACCCGGGCTTCAACCTGCACCTGCGCGAGGACCACATCGCCGCGGCCTGGCTGGTGCGCAAGCCGACGGTGGACGGTCTGGTGTGCTCGCTGGAGCTGTTCGATGCCGAGGGCCGCACCATCGCGATGCTGTTCGGCGAACGCAAGCCGGGACAGGCCGAGCGCTGCGACTGGCGCAATCTCCTGGAGAGCCTGGTCGAGGGCGCGCCGGAGGCGGTGCCATGCTGAGCCGCCGCGACCTGCTCTCGTTGGCGCCGGCCGCGGCGCTGCTGACGATCAGCGGTCCGGCGCTGGCCGCGCCGCGGCGCGTCATCAGCGTCGGCGGCGCGCTGACCGAGCTGATCTACGCGCTGGGCGCGCAGGCCGAGCTCGTCGGCGTCGACAGCACCTCGCTGTATCCGGCGGCGGCGACGAAGCTGCCCAATGTCGGCTATGCGCGCACGCTCGCGGCCGAGGGGCTGCTGTCGCTGGCCCCGACGATGATCGTCGCGACCGAGGAGGCCGGCCCTCCCGCGGTGCTGCGCCAGCTGGAGGCGGCCCAGGTGCCGCTGCACGTGCTACGCGCGGAGCACCGCTTCGACGGCGTGCTCGATCGCACCCGGCGCCTGGGCGACTTGCTGGGTCGCCCGCAACAGGCGGCGGCGCTGTCCCAGCAGCTGCAGGCCGAGTGGACGGCCAGCCGCGCGCAGGTCACCCAGCTCGCCGCCGGACACCGCCCGCCGCGCGTGCTCTTCGTGCTGTCGAACGCGGCCAACCAGGCGCGCATCGCCGGCGCCGCGACGGCCGCGGACGCCATGATCGGCTACGCCGGTGCGGTCAACGCGCTCGGCGACACGCAGGGCTACAAGATGCTTTCGCCCGAGGCGGCCATCGCGGCCGCGCCGGACGTGATCCTGGGGACCACGCAAGGCGTGGAGGCCAGCGGTGGTGTCGACGGGCTGCTGAAGCTGCCTGGACTGGCACAGACCCCGGCGGGCCAGCATCGACGCGTCCTCGTCCTCGAGACGATGGCGCTGCTCGGCTTCGGACCGCGCGCGCCTCAGGCGCTGGCGGCCTTGGCGCGGGGCCTGCATGCGCCGACGGGCACGGGCCAGCCGGCGTGAGCACCGATCGACGGACGACGCGATGAGCACCGTCGGATCCGCCCTGCCGTCGCCGGTCGCCGTGGCGCCGGCCCGCCGCGCCTGGTCGCGACCGGTGCTGCTCGCGCTCACGCTGGTGCTGGCGGTCCTCGCGGCGGTGCAGTTCGGCGCGGTGCCGATCTCGGCCGCCGATTGGCTGAACGGTCCCTGGAGCGACGCGCCCAAGACCGGCGGCGCGCACGTGCTGTGGCAGCTGCGACTGCCGCGCCTGGGCCTCACGCTGGCGGTCGGCGCGGCGCTCGGCTTGGCCGGCGCGCTGAGCCAGGCGCTGTTCCGCAATCCGATGGCCGAGCCCAGCCTGCTCGGCGTCACGAGCGGCGCGGCGGCGGCCGTCGCCCTGACGCTCACCGTCTTCGCCGGCCTGCACGCCGCGCTGCCGGCCGAGGTGCGCCTGTGGTTGCTGCCGCTGGTGGGCTTCTGCGGCGCGCTGGCGGTGTGCTTCGCGCTGGACCGGCTGTCGCGCTGGCTGGCGCCGGGGTCGATCGCGGCGCTGCTGCTGTGCGGGCTGGCGCTGCAGGCGATGACCTTCGCGATCGTCGGCCTGTGCAGCTTCATCGCCAACGACGAGCAGCTGCGCGCGATCAACTTCTGGACGCTGGGATCGCTGGCCGGCGCGAACTGGATCATGGCCGCCGTGATGGGCGGCGCGCTGCTGGTGCTGGGCGCGCTCGCGCTGCGCGTCGCCCCGCGGCTGAATGCCCTCGCGCTCGGCGCGGCCGCGGCCGCGCATGTCGGCATCGACGTCGAGCGGCTGCGCTGGCAATGCATCGGCATGGTCGCGCTGCTGTCGGCGCTCGCGGTGGCCTGGTGCGGGAGCATCGGCTTCATCGGCCTGATGGCGCCTCATCTGGCGCGTCAGCTCGTCGGCGCGGACCAGCGCCGGGTGCTGCCCAACGCCATGCTGGCCGGCGCCTTGCTGCTGGTGGTCGCGGACAGCTTCGCGCGCACGCTCGCGGTGCCGGCGGAGATCCCGGTGGGCGTGTTCAGCGCGCTCATCGGCGCACCGTGGTTCCTGGTCCTGCTGCGCGGCGCGGTGCGTCGCATGGGGAGCGCGTGATGGCCTCGCTGCTGACTTTGCAGGACGTGCGCGTGACGCTCGGCGGCACGGCGATCGGGCCGGTGACGGTGCGCGTCGAGCCCGGCGAGCGCATCGCGATCCTCGGTCCGAGCGGCGCCGGCAAGTCGACGCTCTTGCGCCTGATCGCGCGGGAACTGCGTCCCTCGGCCGGCCTGCTGCATTTCGACGGACGGCCGCTGGCCACGTGGTCCTCGAGCGACCTTGCGCGACGCCGCGCGGTGCTGCCGCAGCAGCATGGCGTCGCGTTCGGGCTGCCGGTCGAGCTGGTCGTCGCCCTGGGCCGCGTGGCGCGCCAGGGCGATGGCCACCAGGACCGGATCGTGCGCGAGGCCCTGGCGCACGCCCAGGCCGAGCACCTGCACGGCCGCCGCTTCGACACCTTGTCCGGCGGCGAGCAGGCGCGCGTGCAGCTGGCGCGCGTCTTCGCGCAGGCCTGGGATGCGCGCGACGGGCTGCTGCTCGTCGACGAGCCGGTCGCCGCGCTCGATCCCGGCCTGAGCGTCTCGCTGATGGCCGCGATGTCCGACTTCGCCGCGGCGCGCGGCCATGCGCTGGTCGCGGTGCTGCACGACCTCAACCTGGCGCTGAACCATTTCGACCGGCTCTGGCTGCTGAAAGCGGGCCGGATGCTGGCCGACTGCGACGCGCTGCCGTCGACGCTGCCGCTGCTGGAGCAGCTCTACGACACGCGGCTGCGCCTGCTGGCCGACGACCATGGGCTCGCGATCCTGCCGCTGCTGGGCCACCTGACGGGAGCGCGCGCGTGACCGCGCCCGCACTGCGCCTGCACGGACTCGCGCCGCGCTGGAGCGGCTGGGCGATGACCGCTGCGGTCCACGCGGCGATGCTGCTCGCGCTCGCCAGCGCCTTCGCACCGCAGCGCTCCGCGCCGGTCTCGATGGCGCCGACGGGCATCAGCGCGCGGCTGCTGCCGTTCACCACGACGTCCGCCGCCGCCGCGATGGCGCCATCGGCGACCACGATGTCGCCGATCGCCTTGCCGCGCTCCGCGCTCGATGCACCGCCGGTTCCCGACCTGCCGCCGCCCCTCGTCGAGATCGCCGCGACTCCCCCGCTCTCTCCGCCAGCCTCATCGCACTTGGACACCCCTGTGGCCAGCGGCGTGACCAACACCGGCGCCAGCAGCGCCACCAGCACGGCCACCGCCCCTGCCGCTGGCGCCACGGTCGCTGTCGACACGAACGCCATGCCCGCGCGCCAAGCCGCGGCGGCGACAACGACCACGGCCGTGGCGCCGCTGCCCGCCGTGGTGCAGCCACCCTCACCGACTGCCACCGACCTCCCCGCCACGCTGCCCGCCGATCACCGCTTGTGCAGCGAGCGCCAGACGGCCCGCCACTACCCAGCACTGCTGCGCGATCGCGGCATCCAGGGCCTGGTCCGACTGCGCGTGAAGGTCGATCCCGAGGGGCGCGCGGCCGAGGTCGTCATCGCTGGCGGCAGCGGCTGGCGCCTGCTCGACGAAGCGGCGCGTCGCGTCGCCGAGTCCTGCCCGTACACCCCGGCCCGCCGCGGCGACCAACGCCTGGCGAGCTGGATCGAATACCCGGTGCGCTTCGCGCTCCAGGCCGCCCCCTTGCAGTAAGGAGTCCTCGCCATGTGCGACAAGTCCACTTCCCCTTCGTTGTTGAGCCTGCTGGCCCGCGCCGACGCCGGCCTCGGCGGGGCGCCGGGCGACGCCCCGTTGCCGATGGCGACCCGCGGCCCGGTGACTGGCGCCGGCGTCTTCATGCAGGAAGGCGAGGCCGTGCCCGCCGCGGTGGCGGGGCTTCCGCTCGCGCAGGCGCTGGCACGCGGCGAGGCTCCCGCGTCGACCGCGGCGCCGAATGCCGAGGACACGCCGGTGCCGCGCGGCTCGCGCCGTCGACGCCTGTGGGAATTGCCGTCGCAGGCCCTGTGCCCGGTGATTGGCGTGTGCCTGCCGATGCCGGTGCTGCGCCGCAAGCTGGGCAAGCTGCTCGGCGGTCAGGCCCTGAGCAACGACTACGAGATGCACTGCGGCGCGATCAACGAATGCGCGCGGCGCGGGCCGGTGTCGGAGATGCTGCAGAAGGAGCTGGACCAGCGCTTCGCGATCGCGCTGCGGCAGTCGTCGCAGCACAAGACCGCGGAGGCGCTGACGCGCTGGTGGCATGCCGCGCAGCAGGGCAACGACGTCGGCGGCGCGCTGTGGGGTGCGCTGACGCATGCGCGCTGCGACGCTGCGCTGCAGGAGCAGATCCTGCGCGACATCCACATGCTCCAGCACCAGGTCGGCGCCGCGAATCGCGCGGACCTGCAGCGGCTCGACGAACTGCAGGACGAGCACGCGGTCCTCACGCGCGAGCTGGCGCAGGCCCAGTCCCGCAGCACGCGCCTGCTGGCCGAGCGGGCACGCGAGCTCGAAGCCTCGCAGGCCGAATGCCTGCGCCTGCGCGGCGAGCTGATGGCGCGCGACACCCTGGCAGCGGGGCTGCGCGAGGAGCTGCAGCAGCTCGAGGACAGCATCCCGGGACTGCGGCATCGGCACGAACAGGCCAAGCACCTGCAGACGCAGCAGGAGCGCATCCATCAGCTGGAGCGTGCGCTCTTGACCGCGCGCCATCAAGCCGAGCGCGAGCAACGGCGCGCCGACGAGCTGCAGCAGGCGCTCGCGCTGGCGGAGCGGCAGTTCCAGCACCCGATCCAGGAAGCGCACGACGCCTCGACGTCGATGCTGCCGTCGCTGGATGAGCGCTCGGTGCTGTGCGTCGGCGGACGGCCCGCGGTGGTGCCGATCTACCGCCAGTTGATCGAGCGCACCGGCGGCCGTTTCCTGCATCACGACGGCGGAGAGGAGGACGCGGTGTCCAAGCTCGACGCGAGCCTCGCGGCCGCGGACCTGGTGATCTGCCAGACCGGCTGCATCAGCCACGACGCGTACTGGCGCGTGAAGGACCATTGCAAGCGGCACAACAAGCAATGCGTCTTCGTGGACAAGCCGAGCGCGAGCGGTCTGCGCCGAGCGCTCGGCTCACTGGGTCAGGCTGACGCCGCGGAAGCGACGGTCACTCAGTCGGGTCCTCAAGACTGAGTCCAGCCTGAGCCATGTAGCCGCCCGACGGCCCGCTGCCCCAACCTCCCGCCAGCGCTCCGCGGCAGGATGGATCAGCCCACTTCGCAATAGGCGCCTCGCCTTCGCTGCCGCCCGGCGTCGGGCAGGCAAGCCGCCTACTGTTGCTCCGTCAAGGAGCACCCATGCCTGAATGGCTCAACGCGCGCCCGCTGAGCGCCACCCTCGTCGTGCCGGGCACCGAGCGCACGCGGGAACACCCCGAGCAGCCCGCGGCCCCGAAGCTGCTGGGCGATGCCGACCATCCCCTGCGCTCACGCGCGCAGCGCGAGCCCGATCAGGCCGAGGTGCTGAAGGTGTCAGGACGGGCCATGGCCGATGCGCCGTCGAACATGGACCGGCCGGGCAGCTCGAAGTTGCGTCGTCGCGTGGCCGCTCATTCGCCGGCGGGGCTGATCCCTTCGGCCTTTCCGGCGCCGATGTCCAGCTTTCTCACCGGCGAGAAGAACGGCACCCCGGTGCCGCTGGGGGCGCATCAGTCGAGTGGTGGCATGCACCCCGTCCACCACAGCCGCGCGGCGGAGGTGGTGCGCGCGCCGGTCGACCCCGGTTTCAGCGAACGGGTGGATGCCGCGAAGAGCGCCTTCGATGCCGCAGCGCGCGAGCACCGGGCCGCACCGGGAGGAGACACACACCACACGCTGCGCGCGGCGGCCGCCGATCTCGATGCGGTGCTGTCCTCGGCGCAGCTGCGCAATCTGGGAGCGGCAGCCCGCATGCACACGGCGACGCGAGTGCGGCTGGACTTCGCCGTCGGCGAGCTCGATCGCATCGACCAACAGCTCGGTGCGGCCGGTCCTGGGCACCGACCGACGCTCGAGGAGGTGAAACGTCAGCGGCCGCCGATGCAGGCGGCGGTCGAAGGCGCGCAGCAGATCCAGGAGTATCACGACGCGGCACTGAATGCGGCCGAACATCGCCTGGTGGCGTTGATGCAGGCGCATCCGCCTGGCTTCATGGCCACCGAGCCCACCCCCGCGCTCACCGCCCAGCTCAGGGCGCTGGCGCATCGGTTGCCCAATCAGCCGCTGAAGGAGGCGATGTCGCGGTCGTCGATGGTCGAGGCCACGTCCCGCATGCTGGCGCATGTGACGGGCGGCGACGCCGCGCGCGGTGCCGACGCGCTGCGGGCATTGATGGGCGCGCCCACCTTGAGCTGGATGGCGACCGCCGGGAACGATGGGGCTGCGCAGGCCGAGGCCGACGTGCAGGCGCTGTTCCGCCAGATGAGCGGCGTGCACCGCGGCACCGAGGTCCTGATGCTCGCGGCGCGCGACCAGGCCACGATCGCGGAGGTGGCGCCGCAGTCGCTCGATGTGCGAGCCTTCTGGCGCGCCGATCTTGCACAGCGCCAGGAATCCTCGGAACCCGTGCGAGCGTGGCTCGAAGGCGCCAAGCGCGCGGCCGTGGCCAGCGCCGAATCAGGCATGGACGCGGTGATCAGCCAACGCGACCTGGCGGCGCTGCGCGCGGTGCGCATGGGTTTCGTCTCCAATGCATCGGACTCGCACTACGGCCGCGTCAACAAGCGCCTGACCAAGATGGTCACGCAATGGATCGACCGGGCGCAGGCGCCCGAGGCTGGAACGGCGAGCCGGGTCCAGCAGATGCTCGGCCTGGGCGGTGCGTCCGCGGCGGACCTCGAGCGGGGTACCACGCGCCAGCGACAGGAACTGGACCCGCCCACCCTGAATCCGCTGGGCAAGAAGACGCCGCTGCGTGCCGGCGTGCTGGAGCGGCTCGACACGGTGGGGGCTTCCGTCGGCGTGCGCACGCCGTCGGTGCAGGTGCGCGAGCACCTGGTCGCCGCCGCCCATGCGCTGGAGCAGGCCGGTGGCCAGCTCATCGACCAGGCCTTCGCACGGCGAGAGGCCCCGTCGCCCGAGATCGCCCTCGGCCGCGCGCTCGGTGCCTTCATGCGGGCGCACCCCGATCTGCCTCCGACGCACACGCCGACCGGCGCCGAGATGGCGTCGATCCGGGCGCAGGCTCGCGAGGCCCTGCAGGGCGCGCCGGTGCCCGTGCCCCCCGCCGGGTCGCTGCTCGCCATGGCGATGCGCGCGGCCTCCATGCTGCAGGCCGTCTCGGCCCGATCCCCGCAGCCCGCGACGCAGGACGAGGCGCAGACGGCCGCGTTGGTGGCCCGGGCGAATGAAGGCCTGTCGGCGGCCCATCGCTTGCTGTCTCCGGCGACCGATGCTCGACAGCGCTTCGTCGACGATCTGTGCGCCAAGCTCGACGGCTGGGACCTGCGCACCCGGCTGCGCGCCAGCGACGGTGGCGTCATCGGCGCGGGCTTGCTGTCGAACATGTCGATCTCAACGCCGGCGGCGGGCCACCCGCTGATCACGCCCGTGGCGAGCGCCCAGGTCAAGCGCGAAGCCTTCATCGACATCTTCCATCCCATGCAGGGCCTGCAGATCACCGCCGGCTCGATCCGGCAGGCCGGGGGCGAATTGGGGCTGAGCGCCGGGCCGACCTTCAAGCTCGCCGAGGACGTGCTGGGCTTGCGCCTCTCCGGCGGCCTGAAGGGCGGCTACAACAGCACGCAGGTCGATGGCGCCATCATGCGCATCCGCCGTGAGCCGGGGCGCCTGCCCGAGATGATCGAGCACCTGAAGAACGTGGTGCGCGACCTCGCCCAATGGGACACGCTGCGGGACGAACGCGGACAGCCCTTCGATGACGCGGTCGCCGCCCTGCTGGCGCGCAACGGGAAGCTGATCATTTCCGACATGACGCAGGACACCTCGAGCAGCGTGCTGGAGCTGTCGGCGTCCGCCGGCCTCAGCGTGGGTGACCCGCGCCCGGGCCGCCGCAATGCCACCTTCGGGCCGAATGCCTCGGTGCAGCTGTCGACCGAGCGGCAGCAGCAGCTCTATGCGGACCATTCGGGCAACGTGCGCGTGCTCAATGAACAGGTGTCGATCGCACATCACAAGTTCCGCGCCACGGCCAGCCTCACGGCCAACGTCGGCGACCCGAACAACTACCCGCGTCCGCCACATCCCGCGCATTCAGCGCCAGCGCCGGCATCAACGCCGGCGCCAGCGCCGTCTCCCTCGGCCGCGCCGCCGGAATCCACCGGGGTCACCGGCGTGAAGGGGCCGATGCTCCTTTCCGGCACCCGCGAGTTCGGCCAGTCCTACGAGAAGGTGTCGGTGACGGTGCTCGACTTCGCCGGCACCATCGACGCGGACCACGACCGCTTCTACAACTCACCGCAGCCCTTGATGGCCGAGGTCGAGCTCAACCGCGAGCAGTGGATCCAGCGCTACCTGGAAACGCTGAGCGGCTGGACCGAGGAGCAGAAGCAGACCCAGGGTCGGGACCTCGCCCACCGCGACCTCGACCGCTTCCTCGAGCAGGCCCAGGCGCTGCAGACCAGCAACTTCGCGCACTACAACATCCACGACACGATGGTGCCGCAGGCCTCGGGGCACTTCGAGACGCTGTACATGCTCAAGGACGTCGCCAGCGTGACCGGCAACGACGCGATGGCCCAGTCGGTGAAGGCCGACCGCGATCAGCTGCTGAACGAGCCGTCCACGTGGCGGCGCTCGACGATGAACCTCTTCGAGCGCGGCAGGTCTTCGGCCGTCGACGGGATCAACGTCGTCATCAAGGCAGGACGCACGCAGGGGGCGGACGCGCAATTGCAGATCGCCGAATACCCGTCGCGCAATCCCGCGCCGCCGCCGGCTTGAGCCGGAGCGAATCCCGCGCTACTGAATCTGCGCCGTGCCGCCGGGACTGGCGGCGGGACTGGCGGCGGCATCGCGCCTGCGCTGCCGCGCGCGCTTGATGGCCATCACGGCGGCACCCGCGGCAAAGCACAAGCTCCAGAGGATGAAGGTCAGCCCCAGCGACATCGCTGCCTGGCGCACGCCTTGAATGACCGAAAGGCTTGCCCATCTCAGCGCCTGGTCCTCGTGCGCGAAGCCGTACCAGCCTGCAACGCCGCACACCAAGCCGACGAACGCCAGCCCGCCAGCAAGACGCAGCATCGGAGCCGACCGCACATAGAGCCGCTGGTTGAGCTGTTCGTTGCCGATCTTCTCGCCCAGCGCGCTCCGTCTCAGGATTTCGAGCGTGTCGGGCTCAATGATGTGCACGAGCGTGTGGGTCAGGATCATGGTCGACAGTTGCGGCATGTTCGTCAGGCCGGGGTCCACCCGGATCACGCGCCCGCTGGCGGTGTGCAGCCGAAACCATCCGCGCGGCTGGGAGGTGTGATCCACCTTGACGATCTGCGTCCAGGCGGCGGATCGCCACCAGCCGAGGATGCCGCGCTGGCGCACACCCAGTTCGTTGGCGGTGACCTTGGTGATGAGGTACAGCCAGATGAGCAGCACCGCCAGTGCCGCCAGTGCGCCAAACAACGCCTCCCCCTCGCCCAGCCCCGTCGGCGACGACCGATGCAAGGACCAGAGGATGCCGCCGAAGAACATGGTCCACGCGCCGCCGAGGAATCCATAAAGCGGGCTGACGCGGCACTCCACCGCCGTTCCACCTGTTTGCACCGGGGCACGGAGCTCCTGCCGCAACAGCCACGCTTGATGCGCGATGGTCAAAACGGCCGGCACCAGCAGACAGGCGATCAGGAAGAGGAGGAATTTCATGGCTGGCGCGGATCGTATCGCTTGAGGGGGCGATCAGGCGATTGGGTGCCGAGGAATGGGGCGGCCCCGTGGGCTCCTGTCGAGATCCTGAGCCTGCTGGAAGCAGGCCTTCACGGGATGGGCTCTTGCGCCAGGGCGCTGCGGCATCGCCGCGAACCGCTGGCGACGAGCAGGTGGCCATCGTGTGCTGTCAAACGACGGCTTTCTGGGGAATCGATGAATTGCGGGTCCCGGCCACGAGCGGCCGTAGCCGAAGGTCGGCTTTGGAGCACCCCAACCGCAGCGGCCCTCTCAGTAGCTCATCATCAGCGTATCGACCGGGCTCCTCACAGCGCCACCGCCGAGCTTGTGCACATGGGTGTAGATCATCGTGGTCGCCGCATCGCTAACAGCGGCACCTATCATCAAACGTGTGGATGTGAGCGGCAGTCAAAGCGGAGATAACTGCGAGAGATCGAACACGATGCCTCGCCAGTCGCGATAAGCGTCGGCGTGTGAAGAGGGGCCAAATGCCATCGCTCGCGCCAATTCCGCCGACGCATCTCGCCGTCTTCGTCACCGATCCGCAAACCGGTGTTCCCGTCCAGCGCCTTCCCATCTACGCTGAGGTCGCGCTGCCGCGAATCATTGCGCAAAGACCACCGGCATCGGACCGCAGCCTGGAGCCATTGCGAGCTGCGCTGAGCAACGTCGATCCGGCCGCGCTTGGCGCGCTGCGAACCCGCGTGGAGGTGCAGACGCTCGCGGCCATGGGGAGGGCACTGCCGGACGAGGAACTCGCACAGCTGCCGCTCGACCTGGAGCGCGTGCGCAAGCTTCTCGAGCGTGTGTTCAAGCGGGCATTGGCGCTCGCGGGAAAGGACAGGTTCGCCGACGTGCCGGCGACAGCTCTCCACGATCTTCTGGAAGCCGCGATCCGCGAGGTCGCCCCCGACGCGGGCTTCCAGCTGATGCCGGCCATGGAGGAGACAGGCACCATCTGGGCCGAGCCCCTGGGTGTGTTGACCACCGACCATGTCGGCTACGCCTCGTTCGACCTCACTCGACTCAGGCCCGAAGTCCGGCTGCTGCTGGCCGAGGCGATCGCGGAACGACGGCTTGATCCGCAAGCGCAGCTGAAGCTGGCCATCTGGCTCTACCCATACGGCTTCGACGGGCGGCACGAGGTGCTGGGGCAGGCGCGGTTCGCGTTCGACGCGATCGTCGCGCGGCTGACGATGGTGTGGCACACATTGCCACCCTCGCTCATCAACATGGGGCCGCGCGCGCTACAGAACCCGGGGTTAACGGACTGGCGCCTGTCGCCGGCATCCTTTGCCGCGAGCCCAAAGAGCCTGGTGGGCGAGGACGGCTGTGAGGAGTTGGTGCCGGCGAGTCTGGCCCTGCAGCAGTTCATGCTGCGCCAGGTGGTGCGGCTGACTGAAGCGCCGGCGGCGTTCAACCTCCCCGGTGGGGCGGGGTACAAGGCGGCCTACGTCGACGAATACAAGGTGTCCTGGTACTCGCTCGGGCATTCGCTCGGCGAAATCCTTTACAGCCTGCCGCTGGCACCGGGCGAAACGGTACGACTGGCGGTCATCGACTGGTCGTGGGACAGCACGACCAAGCGCGACGAGACCACCTCGCTCACCGAAGAGATCCTCCATCAGACCCATCGCGACCGAACGATCTCCGAGACCGTCAAGGCTGGGCTCAAGGAGTTGCAGAAGGGCTCCTCCTTCATGGGTGGCGCGGCGGGATCGTCGGGCGCGAGCGGCGGGATGAGCAGCAGCGGGGTCGGGCTCGGTGCGGCGATCGGCAATGCCTGGAGCCTGGGCGGATCGACCGCGACAAGCTCCGGCAGTCGCGACCTCGCCGCGGAGAACGTCCAGCGGGTCAACGACAGTTTTTCCCAGGCGAGTTCTGCCCAGCGCGAATTGAATTCCACGGTAGTGATTCAAGCGCGGCAGGAGGAGAAGCAGAGCATCCAGACGCGCACCTTCTCCAACTACAACCACAGCCACACGCTCACGGTGCTCTACTACGAGGTGCTGCGGCATTTCCGCGTAACCGTGGAATGGGTGCGGCGGCGACCGGCGGTGCTGGCCAAGCTGCCGCAGCGGGTGACAGCCTTCGACGACGCCGCGTTGCTCAAGCATCGCTTCCAGATCGAACCATGGCTTCTCGACGCGAGTTTCAAGGCCGGGTTCGACGCGCTGGACAAACGCGAGTCGATTGCCAACCACCAGTCGGTGCATGGCATCGATCCGAACGTCGATCCGCCCGACCAATGGTGGGAAGGCAACGTCGAGCTGGAGCTGTTCGAGATCGGCATCTGGACTAACGATGACACCGTCAACGACATCGTCATTTACATCATCACCGCCGACGATCACGCGCGCAGCAAGCGGCACGAACTCCACTATGTCTACAAAGGGTCGGAGGCGGCCGGTCCCAACTATGCAGCGCACAACGTCAATAGCGGCGCGCGGATGGAGACGGATCAGGAGCAGTTCACGTTCCTGAAGATCGCAGGTCAGCCCGATGGGGGCACGTCGGTTCGGATCCCATGGGCCAAGGTGATCGGCTTCCAGTTCGAGAAGTGGGGCGGCACTGAATGGCGGATCGACGCCTTGTCGATCCGGGCGTGGGACCGCTTCGGATTCGTCGTCGACTTCACCCCCGGAAAGGTCGACGTCAATCTGTTCATTCTGGGCAGACAGCCGGGGTCGCAAGCCTTCTCCAGCATCAAACGGCCGGGGCCGCCGCCGGCGCCGAACCTGCCTGTGCCATCGCCCGCCAGGAGCCTGTCACCCGAGGAGTCATATCAGATCAAGCGGCTTAAGGATCACGTGGCCGCGCACATCGATCACTATGCCGGCGTGGTCCAGCTCGCGACGGACACGAACACGATCGCGAGACAGTTCGAGGCAGTCGCCTGGCCACCGACCTCCATGGACGATCACGTCGAGCCGGTGCCACTCGACCTGTTTGGCAGCTATGTCGCCTATCCGCTGGTGCGTGCGCAGGCGGCGGTCGACGACACGGTGGTGGTGGACATCGCGTCGGCGCTCAATGGGGCCGATCCGGTCCAGCGCCAGCGCGCTTCGGACCAGCTCGCGGCGATGAGCGAAGCGGACCGGACTTCGGTACTCGAACGCTTGCCGCTCGCGTCGGCCAAGTCGGAGCGGCTCATCACGCTGCCGACGCGCGGCGTGTTCGCGGAAGGCAAGCTCGGACACTGCAACGTGTCGGAAGAAATTGACAACACCCGCTTCTGGAAGTGGGAGGAACATCCCATTCCGATCCAAGCGCCGGAGATCGCACCGGTGACGCCGGTCACGCCCGAGCCGCAGGAAGTGACGGCGACACCCACCGGCTTCCCACAATCGCTGGTCAACATCGTCAATCCGTCGCCGGCGCCCGACCCGGGAGGTCTCGGCGCGGCGCTGGGCGTGCTCGCCACGGCCAACATCTTCCGCGACATGTCGGGCCGCGAGCAGATCGCCGATCTGCTCAAGACCTTGTCGAACAACAGCGTGAAGATCGCCGAGGTCGCGGTCGAGGCCCAGAAGGCGGCGATGGGCGGCGATGGCGGTGGCACGCCGCCGACCAATGGCGGCGGTGGTACGACCCCGACGCCGAAGCCAACGCCGACGCCGGGCGAGACGAAGCCCGCGCCCACGGTTCAGCCGCAGCCCGATGACACGCAATCGAAGGAAGCGCAGAAGATCGACAACGGCGTCAAGAAGCTCGAGGCGGCCAAGGAGCACCTACCACCCAAGGATCAGGCGAAGGTCCGCCAGCAGGTGATGGAGCAGGACTGGGGGCACGGGAAGAAGTGGACGATCTCGCTCACTTCGGAATGGCAGGGCGCCGGGATCACCCGCAAGCCGCTGAAAGCGTCCTACGTCGGCGAAATCTACATGGCCGGTCGCCCGTCGAAGCTGCTGAACCCGACGCCCTATGCGACCAACCAGTTTGTCCAGTGGGATGAAATCGTGCTTGCCGGCGAACCGCTCGGCATTTCGTTCATCGGTCTCGACGTCGAGCCGTTCACCGACCAGTTCACGGTCAGCATTCCCGGTCTGACCATCGACGGATTCGCGCTGAAGGAGAAGACCTATCAATTGCCCCTGCGTTCGGTGGCCAGCAACTTCCCCACCGAGCTTCGATCGAACGTCGACGATCTCAAGATCCCGCCGGGGTCGAGCGTGATTCGTCTCCGTGGCGTCGCCGAGGTGGCGATGAAGTCGATCGAGGTCACGCTGCAGTTCAACGAGAGCGGCGAGCTGACCGGCGAACTCGGGCGCGAGCTGAGCGCGTCGGCTGAACTGGAGAAGCTGCTGACCCTGGGCATGTCGATCACCATGAAGGGCGGCGTGAAGGTCGCGGCCGGTGTGCAGCAGGGCATCAAGGGAACCTTCGACATCCTGTACCTGGTCGGCTGGAAGGTCAGCCAGATCGTCTGAACAGTGGGGCATCCTGCGGTCAACGGTCGTTCAAGCACCCGGCCATGCGCCGGCTTGCGCAGAATGTCAGCGCCACTCTGGGGCAGAGCGTCTCGACAGAGGCGTCGAACTCGTCCTTGAGAAACGCAGCAGCTCCGATCCAGTGCTGGCCTCAATGTGCGCGATGAAGCTGGCCACTGTGTTGCTGCACCAGGCGGAAAAGCGTGGTCCGGCCAGTGGCGCGCAGTGAAGTGATGCGCCAATTGGCACCTGCTAGGGCTGCCTGCCGACGTAGGCCCTGCGCTGCGGCCCCTTCACCCTGGTGGTTCGACAGGTTCGACCGGCAGCATTGGTGCAACGAGATCAGGGTAGCGGATGTCGCTTCAGGGTCGAGAGCGCCATTTCACCGAGAGAAGCAACAGTCACTCATGGCCAGCGCTAAGCCGAAATCACCACCCCGACTTCATATCGCTCCGTCACCGACCCCTCTCCTTCCCATTCCCGCCAGTGCTTGAGCCTCAGCGTCGTTGTGCCTGGCGCCACGGCCTTGATCGACCACTGCGACTCGCCGCCGCCGCCGATCGTCTCCGCCGAATGGACGTGGCGCTTCTCGCCGATCTCCACCAGACGGGAATCGGCATCGAGGGTCCAGCCATATCCCGTGCTCGGGTTCTCAGGCAGGCGCAGCAGGACCGGATGACCGACTCGCAGGTCAATCGTCTTGCCGTTGTCGGCCACGCTCAGCACTGGAACCATCCTGACGCCTTTCCGATGTCAACGCCGGTCGGCGAATCGTCGCGACAACAACGGCCTCCGCGCCTGGATGAAGCCAGACGCGGAGGCCGTCACGGAACCCGCTTTTGGAGCCATGCGCTCCGGACGCTCAGCTCGCCCAGCCGAACTGCCAGTAGTACTTCTTGAAGGTGCCCGCGGGAATCGCGAAGACACCGCCGGCATTCAAGGGCACCGACCGCCAGAAGCTCATGTCATACGCCGACCAGTTGCCCGGGAGGCTGTTGATGACCGGGCTGTTGTGTCCCCACGGATTGCGAAGCACGATGTACTTCGTGTTGTTGACGTAGGCCCAGCCCAGGATCGTGTAGGCGTGATAACCGACGATGCCCGTGCCGCTGTATTCCACCGGCGACGGCGTCTGGCAGAAGGTCCATGCAGTCATCGGATTGAAGGTGCGATACGACAGGCAGTTGGACCGCACCGCCGTCCAGATGTCGTCCTCGCTGAGCGCCGAGCAGGTCTTGGTGACGCCCGTCAGATTGGTCAACTCCGTCGTCGCCTGCACCGGCCACCCGCCAGCAATCGGCCCGTAGTTCGGCTCGTCGGTCGCGTCATTGGTCTTCCACTTCGCGAAGGCCTTCTCGTAGACCGCCGGCCAGATCTCGCCGGCTTCGGACGAGCGCGCATAGATCCAGGCATTCGTGCTCGTCACGAGCGGCACGCGCTCCGACACCTCCATCGTCTTCAGGCCGCCGGAATAGAAGTCGATGCGATCGACGAAGCTCGCCGCCGCGGCGCCGGTGGCACGCGAGCGCTGCATGATCACGTAGGGACGCGACCACGCCACCGCGGACAGCGCGGCGATGAAGTAGCAGTCGCCCAGCGCGCCCTGGACGGGGTCGAAGTACTCGGCGGCCTCTTCGAAGAAGTCGCCGGGATCGGCCCAGACCGCCCCTGGCGGCGTGTATCCGGGCGCCGTGACGCCCTTGGCCGCGGTGGTCGACGGCGCGCTGCCCTTGTCCCCGCCGGCCAGTGCGCCGACCACACGCTGCAGGGCGTCCGGCGACAGCTTCGACAGCACCGCCTCCATCGGGCTGCCCTTGGCCATCGACCCCAGGGCCTTGGCCCGTTGGTCGGGCTTCATCTCCTGGATGCCGGCGAGCGATCCCTGAGAGTCGGCCAGGCCGCTCACGAGGAGGTTGCCGGGGACCGGCTTGCACAGTTCCTCGACCGACGCACCGAGCGTCTTCTTCACGAAGGCATCTCGATCCGTGACCGCACTCCAGCGCACGTTCCTGCCCAACGCGAGTTCAGCAACCGCGTAGGGATTCGCCAGGCCAACTTTCGGCTCATTCATTGAAGTCTCCCTGTTCATTGACGCACCAGAAGCGGCGTCGAAAGCGGCGGGCTTCGTGACCGGAGGATCCGGCCACGACTCGCCACTCGACTGCCAATCTAGGCGTCACCGGGAGGCCCCTCAACTTGACATCTAGGGGGCGGCGCCGCGCTCTGGGGCGCGCCATCCTCAACCTTGCTGATGTGAGGTCGGACAGACGGCGCGGAGGGAGATCACGCTGGCTCGTCGCCGATCGAGCGCACCTCGATCGTCAACGGGCGGTAGCGCTCGCGGCAGGCGCCGATGCGGCCAACGCCGCCGGCGACGATTCGCAAAGGGGTCGCGCGCCCGCAGGCGGTGTGGAGCTGATGTGGTAGTCCATCTCGCCTTCCGCGCGAGCGCGCACCATCTCGGCGACCACCGCCTCGCGGGTCAGCGGCGCGCCGGAGCGGATCTCCGCGCTGACGTTGCGACAGTTCTTGGCGACCTTGGAAGGCGTTGGCTCCGTCTTGGGTTGGGACATCGCCAGCAGGGGCGCAAGCGAGAGCAGCACGGCGGCTGAAGCAGTGACCAGGCGCATGGGAACCTCCTCATCAGGGAACGAAAAGACCGGACGCTCACGGCGTCCGGGGCATCAGGACAGTCCGAAGTTCTTTCGCAGTCCCGCATCGACGGGACCCGCCGGCATGAAGCGGCGCAGCCGTTTCAGCAGCGTGGCCTCGCCCTTGGGCGTGGTCCGCATCCGCCACGGACCGAGCGCCGCGTCGACGATGGTCCGCGCCACGCCCTCGGGCTCCGGCGCCTTCCTGACGCTCTTCTCGATCGCGGCGACCACGAGCTTGCGCTCCGCGTCATAGGCAGAAATGGCCGAGGCCGCCTGCGGTGCGTTCAGGTCCAGGTTGGTCCGCGTGAACGACGGCTCGACCAGCGCGACGCGGATGCCGAAGGCGCGCAGCTCGTGGTCCATCGTCTCGGACAGGCCCTCGACGGCATGCTTGGACGCCGAGTACGCGCCCATGTACGGCGACGGCAGGAAGCCCACCACGGAGCTGACGTTCACGATCCTGCCCGCGCGGCGCTTGCGCATCGACGGCAGCACCGCCTGCGTGGTGCGAAGCACGCCGAACACGTTGGTGTCGAAGAGCGCTTGTGCCTCTTCCACCGAGGTCTCCTCGACCGCCCCGAGCAGCGTCACGCCGGCGCTGTTGACCAGCACGTCGATGCGGCCGGTCTGGTTCAGGACCGCCAGGATCCCCTCCTCCACCGACGCGCTGTCGCGGACGTCCATCTCCACCAGGGTCACGCCCGCGATGGGCGAGGCCTTGGCGACGTTGCGCACGGTGCCGAAGACCTTGCAGCCGCGCTTGGCGAAGAGTTCAGCGCTTGCGCGACCGATGCCCGACGACACGCCGGTGATCACGACAACTTGGGAATCAGACATGGGCGTCCTTTGCAGCGGGAAAGAGAGGAGACGTGGACTCGACCGTGGCATCGCCCGGCTTGAGCTTGAACCAGATGGCGTACATGGCGGGCAGGAAGACCAGCGTCATCGCGGTGCCCGCCAGGGTCCCGCCGATCAGCGTGTAGGCCAGCGTTCCCCAGAACACCGAATGGGTCAGCGGAATGAAGGCCAGGATGGCGGCCAGCGCCGTCAGGATCACCGGGCGGGCGCGCTGCACCGTGGCCTCGACCACCGCGTGGAAGGGCGTCAGGCCGGCCTGCTCGTTGTGATGGATCTGCCCGATCAGGATCAGCGTGTTGCGCATCAGGATGCCCGACAGCGCGATCAAGCCCACCAGCGCATTGATGCCGAACGGCTTCTGGAACAGCAGCAGCGTGGGCACGACGCCAATCAGGCCCAGCGGACTGGTGAGGAAGACCATCACCATCGCGGACAGCGAGCGCACCTGCAGCACGATGATGAGCAGCGTGAGCGCCACCATGATCGGGAACAGGGGCAGCATGGCCGTCGTCGCCTTGCCCGACTCCTCGATCGAGCCGGCCTGCTCGATGCGATAACCGCTGGGCAGCTTCGCGATCAGCGGCTGCAGCTGATGCGAAATGGCTGTCGACACGTCCGGTGGCTGCAAGCCTTCAGCGATGTCGCCCCGCACCGTGATGGTCGGCACGCGGTCGCGCCGGCGCATGACGGCCTCCTCGGAACGGACCTCGATCTCGCCCAGTTGGGACAGCGGGATGCGCTGCCCGTTCGCGCCGGTCAGCGTGAAGTCGCCGAGCTTGGCCGGGTCGAGCCGGAAATCGCCAGCGGCGCGAGCGATGACCTGCACGCTGCGGATGTCCTGCCGCACCACCGTGACCGGCACGCCGTTGAGCAGGAACTGCAGTTGCTGCGCCACCGCGCTGGAGCTGAGGCCGACGGCTTGCAGGCGGTCCTGCTGCAAGCTGAAATGCAGCGCCGGGACGCGCGAGTTCCAGTCCGTATTCACCGTGCGCATCAGCGGACTGGCATTCATCACCTGCTTCACTTCGGCGGCGATCCCGCGCAGCACCTCGGGGTCGGGACCGCTGACGCGGTACGCCACCGGATACGGCGAGTAGGGGCCGAAGACGAGTTGCGTCACGCGCAGCTGGGCCTCGGGCGCGAGGCCGTCGGCGATGGCCCGGCGCAGGCGCAGCTTCAACGCCTCGCGCTCGTCCTGGCTGTCCGTCCGGATGACGATCTTCGCGAACGAGGGATCGGGGAGCTCCGCGCCCATCGAGAAGTAGAAGCGCGGCGCGCCCTGGCCGATGTAGGACGTGACGATCTTGGCCTCGCCCTGTTTGGCCAGCCAGGCTTCGACCTTCGCGGCGGCGCCGCTGGTCTGGGCGATTGACGAGCCATAAGGCATCTGCACCTCGACCAGGACCTCCGGGCGGTCCGAGACCGGGAAGAACTGCTTCTTCACCGCGCCCATGCCCAGCACCGAAAGGACGAAGAGACCGACGACCGATCCGGCGACCAGCCACTTGCGCGCGATGGCCCAGCCCAGCATGCGGCGGAAGCGCTGGTAGTTCGGCGTGCCGTAGAGCGCGTCATGCCCGCCCTCGACGCGCTTGAGCTCGGGCAGCATCTTCACGCCGAGGTAGGGCGTGAAGACCACCGCCACCACCCATGACGCGATCAGCGCGATGCCAACGATCCAGAACATGTTGCCGGTGTATTCGCCAGCCGAGGACCGCGCGAAGCCGTTGGGCATGAAGCCCACGGCGGTGACCAGCGTGCCCGAGAGCATCGGCGCCGCGGTGTGGCTCCAGGCATAGGCGGAGGCCGCGACGCGGCTGTAGCCCTCCTCCATCTTCACCACCATGGTCTCGATGGCGATGATGGCATCGTCCACCAGCAGGCCCAGCGCCAGGATCAGCGAGCCCAGCGTGATGCGGTCGAAGTTCTTGCCGGTGGCCAGCATCACGACGAAGACCACCGCCAGCGTCAGCGGCACCGCCGCGGCGACCACCAGGCCCACCCGCCAGCCCATGCTGACGAAGCACACCAGCATCACCACCATCAGCGCGGCGAAGAACTTGACCATGAACTCGTCGACCGAGGCGTCGATGTTGACGGCCTGGTCGGTCACCTTGGTCAGGGCCTGGCCCAGGGGCAGGCCGGCGTTGATCGCGCCGACCTCGTGGTCCAGCGCCTTGCCCAGGTCCAGCCCGTTCCATCCCTCGCGCATGACGACGCCCAGCAGCAGCGCGGGATCGCCGCCGTTGCGGATCAGGAAGGTCGCGGGGTCCTCGTAGCTGCGCTTGACCGTGGCGATGTCGGACAGCTTCAGCGTGCGCCCCTGCGCCACCAGCGGCGTGTCGCGGATCTTCTGCAGCTCGTCGAAGGCGCCGTCCAGGCGGATGGACACCTGCGGCCCGCGCGTCTCCACCGAGCCGGACGGCGTCAGCGCGTTCTGGTTGTTGAGCGCGGCGAACACCTCCTGCGGCGAGAGGCCCAGGGTCGCGAGGCGCTCCTGCGAGAACTGCACCTCGATGCGTTCGGCCTGCTCGCCGACGATGTTGACCTTCTTGACGCCCGGCACGTGCAGTAGCCGCTGGCGCAGCGTCTCGGCGTCGCGCACCAGCAGGCGCGGCTCCTCGCCCTTGGCCTTGAGCGCGTACAGCGCGAAGGTGACGTCCGAGTACTCGTCGTTGATGAAGGGGCCCATCACGCCGGGCGGCAGGTTGCGCGCCTCGTCGCCGATCTTCTTGCGGGCCTGATAGAACTCCTCCTGCACCGCGGAGGGCGGCGTGCTGTCCTGCAGCGTGAGCGTCGTGAAAGCCAGTCCCGGGCGGGTGTAGGTCTCGCTGCGGTCGTACCAGCGCAGCTCCTGCAGGCGCTTCTCGATCTTCTCGGTCACCTGGTCCTGCATCTCCTGCGCGGTCGCGCCGGGCCAGGCCGTGATGATGGTCATCACCTTGATCGTGAAGGAGGGATCCTCGGCGCGCCCCAGCTTGAAGAACGAGACCACGCCCGCCAGCGAGATCAGCAGGATCAGGAACAGCGTGATGGCCCGTTCGCGCACGGCGAGGGCCGACAGGTTGAATCGGCCTTCGCTCACGGACGGGCTCCCGCTGTAGACGCCACCGCCGCGCCGGAGCCGACGCGCACCTGCTCGCCCTCGCGCAGCAGATGCGCGCCGAGCGTGACGATCCGGTCACCCTGCTTGATCTGGCCGCCGATGTGCGCGCCTTCCTCGTCCAGGCGCTGGACGGCGACCGGCCGCCAAGTCACCTTGGCCGGCTCGCCCTGGACGACCCACACGCCGGGCCCCTTGCCGGCATCGAACAGCGCGCCCAGCGGCACGTAGGCGCCGGCGGCCGGCGACGCCGGGCCCTCCGGGATCTGCACGGTGACCGTGGCGCCGAGCGGCGCGCTGGCGAGCTCGCCCTCCAGCACGTAGCGGGCCTCGAAGGTGCGGGTCAACCGATCCGCCGCGTTCGAGAGCTGCCGCAGCTTGGCGGGCGATGCGTCGCCGCCGCGGCCGAAAAGCGTCGCCTGGGCGCTGGAGCCCAGGGCCGGGCGCAGCGTTTCGGGCAACTGCACGATCGCCTCGCGCCGCCCCGCGTGTGCCAGGCGCAGCACGGGCTGTCCCGCCGCGACGACCTGGCCCGGTTCCGCCAGCGTCTCCATGACGACGCCGTCGCCATCGGCCAGCAGCACCGCATAGCGGCTGGCGTTGCGGGCGACATCGGCCTGGGCCTCGGCCGCGCTGAGCTGGGCCTGCGCGGCATCGGCCGCCGCCTTGACCTGGTCATACGCGGACACGGAGATGGCGCCGGTGCCGCGCAGATCGCGATAGCGCGCCTCGTCCTCGGAGGCCTGCCGGGCCCGCGCCCGCGCCGCCGTCACCGCCTCCTGCTGCGCGTGGGCGGCCAGCTTCAGGTCCTCGGGATCGATGCGCATCAGCGCCTGGCCGCGCTTGACGGTCTGTCCGGCATCCACCAGCCGCTCCAGCACCTTGCCGGGAACGCGGAAACCCAGATCGCTCTGGACCCGCGCGCCGATGGTGCCGGTGAACGACCGGGTGGTGGGCGCCGCGGTCTGCACCGTGGCCACGCGCACCAGCGGCGCCTCGGTCCGGGGATCTGCGACGGGCTTCTCGCCACAGGCCGCGAGCAGGACCGGCAGGCTGAGAAGAAGCGTGGAAACGGGAAGGCGACGCCGGCGCATGAAAGCCCCAATGACGAGTGATCAGGCTTTCATTCTGGAACTAGTGACCAATTTAGTCAACGGTCACTCGGCGAAAAGACGCGAATTCAGGGTGACAGGCTTCTCAGAACGAGGCTCGAGAGATGCGCCGGCGCTTCCTCGGCCAGGTGCAGGCTGTGCTGGAGCATGAGCGGGTTGAAACAGGGACGCAGGGCCAGGTAGATGGCCATGACCGTCTCGTCGAGCGGGGTCTTGCGCTCGAAGTCGCCGCTGGCGCGGCCTTCCTGCAGCACGTCGCGGAGCAGCTGCTGCACACGCTGGTCATAGGCGGCGACCACGGCCCATTGCTCCGTGGCGGCCGAGGCGGCGATCTCATAGAGCTTGCGGTCCTGGAAGAGCAGCCGCAGGCTGGCCTCGGTGAAGGCCTTGAACAGGCGGCGGATCTTGTCTGGCGGCGATGCCGCGTCCGCCAGCGAGGCCGCGACCGAGCCCTCGATCTCCGCGATGCACTGGGCGCAGATCATTTCGCCGATGGCCTGCTTGGACTCGAAGAATTTGTAGATGTAGGCCTTGGAGAAGCCGATGGCCTTGGCCAGATCGGACACCGTCGTCTTCTCGTAGCCATAGCGGCTGAAGTGCTCGGTGGCCGCGGCGACGACCTGGTCGCGGACTTCGTGGTCGACGGGGCCACGCGAGGGCGTTGGGGCGCTGCTTGTCGTTTTCATCACGGCAGCTTACGCGACCCGACCCGGATGGACAACGAGTGACCATTTTGTAATATAGTCACTCGAAACATCCAGATCACGTCCAGCTCTTGAGAGGTCCCCCCATGTCGCGCAGCCTCGCCGCCGCATCCCTTGTTGCATCGCTGATGGCGGCCGGGTTGGCCGGATGTGCCGTCGGTCCCGATTACGTCCAGCCCCGGCCCGTCCTGCCGGAGCGCTTCCATGGGCAATCCCAGCTGGATCAGCGACAGGCGGCGGCGGACGCCGACCTGGTGCGCTGGTGGGATGGCTTCGGCGACCCGCAGCTGACGCGGGTCGTCACGCTGGCGCTGGCGCAGAACCTGGACCTCGCCCGCGCGGCAGCGCGTGTCACCCAGGCGCAAGCGGGCGTGGGCGCCGCCAACGCCGCACTGCTGCCCATCGGCAGCGTCAGCGGTCAGGCGGCGCGCGCCTACCAGTCCGTCGAAACCCCGCTCGGGCGCATCCTCGATTCGCGACCGGGATTCGATCGCCACGGCAGCGCTTACGAGCTGAATGGCAACGCGAGCTGGGAACTGGACATCTTCGGCGGCCTGCGCCGTGAGCGGGAAGCCGCGATCGCGGAATACCAGGCTTCGCAGGCCGGCGCCGTCGCGGCGCGGCTGGCCGTGGCCGCCCAGACGGCCGATCTCTACATCGCCCTGCGCGGACTGCAGGCGCGCCTGGCGATCGCCCGGGACCAGGTCCGCACGCGCGAGGACCTGCTGTCCACCGTCCGTCTGCTGAATGGGAAGGGATTGGCGGCCGACTTGCAGGTCAGCCAGGCCGAAGGCGCACTGGCTCAAGCGCAGGCCACCATTCCGGAACTCGAGCAGGGCTTGGACGCGGCCAGGAACGCGCTGGACGTGATGCTCGGGAGCCCGGCGGGCACCGACGCGGCCCGGCTCGAGGATGCGGAGGTGCCCATCGCGCCGGGCATCGCCGGCATCGGTGCTCCCGCCGACCTGCTGCAGCGGCGCCCGGACCTGATCGTCGCCGAGCGGCATCTGGCCGCCTCGAACGCGCGCATCGGCGCGGCCATGGCCGAGTACTACCCCAAGCTCTCGCTGAGCGGCTTGATCGGCAATGCGACGTCGGTGTCGGCGGGTCAGCTCTTCAGCGGCGGCGCGAGCCAGGCGGCCGGCGTCGTCGGCCTGCGCTGGCGGCTGTTCGACTTCGGCCGCATCGACGCGCAGATCCGCCTGGCGCGGGGCCAGGAGGCCGAGATGCTCGCCGCGTACCGCCTGGCCGTGCTGCAGGCGGGCGAGGACGTGGAGAACGCCCTCACCGCGCTGGTGAAGCGCGAAGCGCAGGCGGCGGTGCTCGCCCAGGGCGTGGATGCCCTTCGGCGCGCTCGCGGGGCCTCCTTCGCCGCCTATCAGAAGGGCGTCGTCAGCCTCATTGAAGTGCTGCAGGCCGACGAGAACCTGCTCCGCGCCTCCGATGCGCAGGTCCAGGCACGCACCGGCTCGGCGCGCGCCGCCGTCGGCGCCTTCAAGGCGCTCGGTGGCGGGTGGAGTCCGGACGCGGAGACGATCCCCCGCGACCAGCAAAGCGCTTCGATGTGGAAGCCCAGCCGCGAATGAAGGCGTGACATCGGCATCGGGCGGCCGAGCCGCCCGGCCTCACTCCTTGTTCTTCGCGAGACGTGCCGCGAGCTTCATGAGCGTCGGCACCCGCTTCCGGCCGTGCATTGACCGCAGCCGCACCTTCGCCGCGCCAATGTCGATCCCCGCGCAGGTCACCACCAAAGGCGGCGCTTCGTCTTCCCGCAGAACCTCCGACTGCGCCGACAAGCCCGGCAGGCTCTTCTTCGACACGCCGACGACCGGGATCGCACCGCCGAGCGCCTCATACAGATGCCGGCCCACGCCCGGCGTTTCATCGGTATCCAGATGGACGAAGCCGTCGATCAGGAGGAGCTCGGGAGTAAGGCTGTGCTCGCGCAGCAGCTGCATCACGCAGGCGACTTCCCTCAGGTCGACGGCACCCCGGACGGCCTTCTCGACCGGCGCGATGGGCGAGACATAGGTCTTGATCGGCTCCGCCGCATCCCAGGCGTCGAAAGCCACCGCCGCGGCATTCGCCTGGGCACCGTCGAAATGAACTGCGACAACGAGTTTCATGCGCCGAATTATCAGCGTGCGCTGCGCGCCGTCCTGCATGGCAACGCCCGCGGGCATCCGCCCACGAGATCACCTTCCGCGTGGACCTGTCCCTCGCCTGAGGATCCGCCACGACGTCCGGGCACCGAGGCCCGGCACCGGGATTGCCGCATGCCTGCCATTGCCGCCGCGAACTGCGCTGAAGGTGAGGAATGGCGATGGAGGCGCGACACTCTTCCAAGACTGATCTGGTGGGGAAGGTCCTCTACATCGAGGACAACCCCGTCAACATCCTGGTGATGCAGCAGTGGGCGACCCGGTTCCCCGGCCTGCATTTCGAGGTGGCGGAAACGGGATCCGACGGCGTCGAGCGATTCCAGCGCTTCCGCCCGGACGTCGTGCTGCTGGACATGCAGTTGCCCGACTGCGATGGCCTCGAGGTCCTGCGCCGGCTGCGTTCCCTGCCGTCGGACAGCCGGGTGCCGGTGGCCATGGTGACGGCCTTCTCCGCGGAGACCGACCGGCGCCGAGCGCTGGAGGCGGGCGCCGCCGCCTATTGGCTCAAGCCGGTGGACTTCAGCCACCTCGAGCGGGAGCTGAGCACCTTGCTGTCGCGGGATGCCGAGCGGAGGCCGTGATGCTGCGCCGGGGTTCCGCACCTGAAGTCGACCCGTCCGCCCGGACGGACGGCCGGATCGCCTCGGCAAGTCCCTTCGCGACGCCCCAAGCGCCGAGCCGCTGGGGAGCCCCCTCCGCCGTCGGGCTGCTCCTCGCCGCGCTGTTGATGCCGGCGACGGCGATCGCCCAGGAACCCGGCACGGGCTACGTCGTCCTGAACAGCTACTCCCAGCCGCCCTTCGTACAGGCTGGCGAGGCCGCCGAGAGCGGCCTGGCGCCGACCTTCGTCCGGCTGCTGCGAGACGCGTCCAGGCTGCCGGTGCCATTGACGCTGGAGACCGTGCCGCGCAAGCGCCTGGAGTTGAGGCTCGAAGGCCCGCGGTTTCAGGGCCTCGCCGTGTTCCTCGCGCCCGAGTTTCTGTCGGAGGAAGCCAGGGCCGGCAAATGGTCGGTGCCGCTGCTGGTGGACGAGAACGTGCTGGTGAGCCTGCGCCCGCTGCCGATGTCCTCGCCGGAGGACCTCGTCGGCATGCGCTTCGGCGCGATTGCCGGGCACATCTATCGCGTGCTCGGGCCGTATGTCGAGGCGCGGAAGATCAAGCGGGAGGATGCGCCTGACCACGTGTCCAACCTGAAGAAGCTCTGCCTGGGACGGGTGGACTTCGTGGTGATGAGCCGCTCCGAGCTGGCCGGCAGCGGCGAGCTCGCGGGATGTCTTCAGCCCTTCAAGTGGCGGTCGTTCCCGGAACCGCAGGTCATCGTGCGCCGCGTCGTGATACGGGTGCCCGATGAGCGGGTCACGGACCGGCTGCTCGCCGCGACGGAGGCGGTCGCCTGCAGCCCGGCGTGGCACGCAGCCCTGCAGCGACACCAGCTCTCGACGGTGGGATGCAATTCGCCACGGAGCGCGCAGGATCCCACGCCGCGGCGCTGACTACGCGATGCGGCAGCCCCCGAGCTCAGCGCTCGCCTTCGGCGCGACCGCAGCGGGACCGGCAGTCGCTCGCGACCTCAGTTCGTCCCGGCACTGGACGTCCTGTCCGCATTCGTGGTCGCGCGAGTGCCCTTGAGGTACTCCTCGACGTTGGCGGCCGAGGTCCCGACCGCGGCGACGGCCTCCCGGATCTGCTGCGGCGACACATCGAGCTTCCTGGCCCACGCGTCCACCTGCCCAGGGTCGCCGACATCGACGAGTGGCCCGAGTTCACCGGAGGGCGAGGCGAAACTTGCTTCTTCGGACATGGCCTGCTCCCGGGCCACGACGCGGGCCCGCTCGCAGGCTGAGCGGCATGCTGCGTTCCCGCGGGCGACCCCGTTTCAAACTCGCCATGCGAGTGGCCCTGGGCTCGCGCTTCGACTCACTTCTTCCGGTTCTTCTTCTCTTTGTCGTAATGCCATTTGATGGCGAAGAACATGCCGGTGCCGAACACGAGCAGCTTGAACGTCACCAGGACGATCGGGATCCATTCCATCATTTCTGAATACTTCCGGACTTTGACTGGGCGCCGTCATTCGCGAGGATCGCGACGGGTTGGCGCTCGGGTGCCGTCGATGCGGCCGGCGAATTCTCGCTTGCCGGCGAAGCCCTTGCCGCGCGCCGTCTAACCGGCGAGCACCAGCTGGCCATCGGGATAGCGCGATGACATGAAATCCACGAAGGCCTTGACCTTCGGGCTGGCCAGTCGTCGCGAGGTGTGGAGCACCCACAGATCCACCTCCTTGCCGCCCGTCGCGCCCCATTGCACCAGCGCGCCCTTCGCGAGCTGGTCCCAGACGATCGACTGCGGCACCTGCGCGACGCCGGCCCCGGCGATCGCGGCGTCGCGCAGCATCAGCATGGACGACAAACGCAACACGGGCACCGGCTCCAGCGTCAGGCCGGTGCCGTCCAGGGGCCAGGTCTCGCCGTCGCGAAAGGCATTGACCACGGCAGGCACCCGCACCGGTGTTCTGCTTCGCCGCGGCTTCGCGATCGACGGCGCCGCCACCACGACGAGCCGGTCCTTGGCGAAGCTCCTGCCCACGAGCGTCGTGTCCGGCCGGGGGTTGGGACGGATCGCCACGTCGAATTGCTCTTCGACCAGGTCCACCACCCGATCCTCCGCCACCACCTCGACCGTGACGCCCGGATAGCGCTGGCGGAACTCGGCGCAATGACGCCCCATCGCGAGCTGCGAGAAGAGCACCGGGGCGGCCACGCGCAGCCGGCCGGCCACCTGGCCGTCGCCCTCCCGCGTCGCGGTGAACGCGTCCAGCACCTCGCCCATCGGACCCGCGGTCCGGCTGAGCAACTGCCGGCCAGCGTCGGTCAGCTCCAGCCCCTTGGCGCTGCGCTCGATCAGCCGCACGCCGAGCTGCTCTTCCAGATCCGCCACGCGACGCGACAGCGTGGCCTTCGAGCGGCGGCTGGCGCGACTGGCGCGCCCGAAGCCGCCGTGGGTGGCCACCAGGTTGAAGTCCACCAGGGCATTGAGGTCCATGTGTTCCGGATCCGAGACGGTATGTCTCGATTCTGGCGGCTGTGTTCATCGTCTGCAACGGCCTATCTTTCGTCCGTCACCCCGACACACCCTTTCTTCAAACGGAGTTTCAAATGAGCATCCTCGTCATCGGTTCCACCGGAACCATCGGTTCCCTCGTCGTTCGCGGCCTGGCCGAGCAAGGCGCCCAGGTCCGCGCCCTGGTCCGTCAACCCGGCAAGGCGTCGCTGCCTGAAGGCGTCCAGGCCGTCGTCGGCGACCTCACCGACGTCGCCTCCCTGCGGGCGGCGATGACCGGCGTGCGCACCCTGTTCCTGCTCAACGCGCTGGTGGCCGACGAGCTCACCCAGTCGCTGCAGGCGCTGAACGTGGCGCGCGAGGCCGGCATCCAGCGCATCGTCTATCTGTCGGTCATCAACGCCGACAAATATCCGGAGGTGCCCCACTTCACCAGCAAGCACACGGTGGAACGGATGATCGACCGGCTGAGCCTGCCCGCGACGGTCCTGCGTCCGGCGTACTTCATGCAGAACGACATCGGCATCCAGCCGGTCATCGAGGGCTACGGCGTGTTCCCGATGCCCATCGGCGCCACCGGCGTCGCGATGGTCGACGCGCGCGACATCGCCGACATCGCCGTGGCGGAACTGCTGCGCCGCGACCGCGCGGAAGGACCGCTGCCCGCGGTCACCCTCGACGTCGCCGGCCGGGAACTGTTCACCGGGGAATCAGCGACGGCCGTCTGGAGCCAGGCGCTGGGCCGCCAGATCCACTACGGCGGCGATGACGTCGGTGCCTTTGAAGCGCAACTGGTCCAGAACCATGTCCCGCCCTGGATGGCCTATGACCTGCGGCTCATGATGGAGCGCATCCAGCAGGTCGGCCAGATCCCGGCCGACGGCGCCGTGCAGCAGTTGGAAGCGATCCTCGGCCGACCGATGCGCACGTATCAGGCCTTCGTCGCCGAGCAGTTGAAGAAGGCCTGACGAGGCAGGCCGTGCCGCCGCGCGCGCACCGTCACGCGGGCGGCATGACGATGAACTCGTGCAGGTCGGGATCCTCTGAAGGCGACTCCTCGTGGACCGAGGCGAACGGCAGGCGCTCGAACGCGCGACGCCAGAAGCGCAGCGCCTGCGCATCCGCCCGGAACACGCAGATCAGCCACGGGTGGTCCGAGGCCAGCACCACCTGGCGGACCACCTCGGAGGCGAGGCCGCGACCGCGGAACTTGGGCAGCACGTACAGGTCGCAGAACTCCATGATCGACTGGCCGCGCAGGTTCTGGTGGCCGACCAGCAGCAGGCCGGCGAGCTGGCCTTCATGGCGGATCAGGTAGGCCCAGTCGAACGGGTCGGGCGTGCCCAGGCGCTCGAGGAAGTCGTCCAGCGAGGTGAATCGACCCGTCTCGTCGATGTCCTCGCCGGACCAGAACGACGACTCGAGTTCGTAGAACTGCCAGAGCCTGTCGAGGAGCGCGGCGTCAGCGGGCGTCACGCGGGTGAGCGTGAGGATGGGATTCATGATGGGTGGGAGCCCGCGCCGTGCGCTACTTCGCGTCGAGCGACGACGACCCGTCGCAGGTGGTCTCCTGGATGCCGCAGATCTGATCCAGCCAGGCACGGAAGCGGCCCTTGGGTTGGCCGGCACGGGCGGCGGGCGAAACCTGCAGGTAGGGCCGCATCTCGGCGGAGAAGCGGGCTTCGTCGTAATCCACCTGCACCCAGCTGCCGCGGCAATCGACGAGGCGACCCGCCGTCATCGTGCTGCTGCCGTCGAAGACCAGGCCGTCCTTGAGCCGGACGGCGACGGGCGCCTTCGGATCGGGGCGGGTGCGGCCGGCGTTGGCCTGCGACTTCACGATGAGCTTGCGTCCGCTGACCCAGCCCTCGCCTTCGTAGACCGGTCGCGCCGGCTGGCCCGTCAAGGCTTCATCGTCGAAGGCCTCGCGGATGCGGAACCAGCCGTTCGAGCTTGCGGTGACCTTCACCAGCACGCGCGCGCGCATGCCGGAGCCATCGGTCCAGACGGGCGGCAGCTTGCCCAGCACCGGCGCGGCGCTCGACGGCTCCGCGCGCACGTTGAGCCCGGCGGGATCGGTCTCCTCGACGAAGGCGGCGAAGTCGCAGCTGGCCGGTTCCGGCGGACCGCCGGAAGCCAGGGCCGCTCCACCGATCCCGAGGCCGATCGCCAGGATCAGCGTTCGGCTCGGCAGCAAGGACAGGGTCCGGTCATTGGCCATCGATCAACACGTAGAAGAAGGAAGGGTTGCGGCCGACGGCCGAAAGGAAGCTGCCGTAATGGTTCCGGGGAATCGTCTGGCAACCAGCGGACCGTTCACGGCGGGCGCATTGTCGGCGCTGGCGCTCCGGCTTCAGACGCGCGACACGGACGCCCCACCCGGCTTCCCAAGCTGCGGCATCACCCGCCATCCCACGAAGACCGCGCAGATGATCGACGGCACGAGCAAAGTCACGACTTTGATGACCCCTGCCGACCCCTTCGCCATGAAGGCGCCTGAAACCAGCGACGGCAGGACGCCTATGGCAAGCGCCACGCCCAGTCGGCGACGCGTCTGCCCTGCATGGAGCCAGGCCGGCCGCAATTTCGCCACCGCGAGCATCGCCGCGCAACAAAGCACGCCTGACATCAGCGCCGGCACCAGCCCTGCCAGGTAGCAGTACAGCAGCACGAACGCCAGCAGTTGGATGGCCTTCTCCGCGTCGGGAGGCGGATGCAAGATCCCCAGCGAGGCGGCCCAGAACACCATGCCTCCGATCGGCGGCTCCGCCAGGACGAAGAGCAGCGAACCGGAAATCAAGAACCAGATGCCCCTCACCGCGCCTCCTTCGGCACCCACATCACCGTCGTCCTGAGCTGCGTGACCCCGCTGAATCCGAGCACGCGGTCCGACAGCGCCACCATCGTCGACGGCATGTCCGCGCGATCCGGCAGCAGCTCGATCGAGCGCACCGGCGTCTGGCTCAGCGGGCGCTCCTCGGCGTCGACCCAGCTCAGTTTCAGCAGCGTCGTGGCTTCCGCCGTCATGTCGGACCACGGCGCGCCGCGCACGACCTGCATGTGGAAGATCCGCTGACCGCGCCCGGCCAGTTGCGACATCGACCCGGTCGGCGGCAGGCCGGTGACGAGTTCGGTATCGAGCGGACCGGTGGTGGCACGCAGCGGCATCATCCCGCCGCTGACGCGCAGCATGCCGACGCCCGGGAGGTCGCTCCCGCTGCCCAGGCCGCGGACCCACGCCAGGGTGGTGCCTGTGACCTGGTTGAAGAAACCATAGTCGGTGACGTAGTTGGGGAACGCGGGTAGGTCCGAGGCGATCGTCGTCCGCGTGCCGCTGAGCGAGTTCGGCTCGATGGCGGCCAGTTGCTGGTCGAAACCGCTGATCGGATTGCGCCGCTTCCACGTCGCCATCACGTAGCGCCCCGACATCGCCAGCCGCTGCTGGCTGGTCGCCGATCCCTCGAGACGGACTTCGCGGTCCGTCGGCGCGCCGTTCATGTCGAAGCCGCGCAGCACCAGCGTCGGAGCGGTCCCGAAGAGGCCTGCGCGCTCCCACAGCAGCCAGACGATCCGGCCGTCCGTGGTGGCGGACAACGGACCGAACTGCACCGCCTGATCCGGGAAATCGCTCGAGCTGCGAAGGTTGATCGTCGGCCGCGTCGCGGACAGCGCGCCGCGAGCGTCGAAGCTCAGCAGCTGCACCTCCTCGGCCGGCCGGTTCTCCGCGCGACCCAGGACGACCGCTCCGCTCGCGTGCAGCATCGGCGGAACCACCCCGTTGCGGGACAGCCCCGTGTGGCGCAACGTGTCGAGCACCCGGCCGTTGCGATCCAGGCGCGACACGATCAGGTCGGAAGCCGTGCTCGCGCTGGACTGCTGGAACAGCAGCACCTCGTTGCCGACTTCCCCGACGGCGACGATCTTGTCCGCCTCCGGCAGCAACTCGCCGGCCATCGACTGCGCCGTCGCCGGCACCTGTGCGGAACGGTAAAGAGCGATGCCGCCGCCATCGCTGCCGATGTCGTAGCCGAGGAGCACCTCGGTCGTCTCGCGCAGCACCGTGCTGTTGGGCAGGGGCGCGCGCGTGCGCTCCTGGACGAGGCCGATGCCCGGCGCATACCAGTCCGAGATCTCCAGCGTCGTCACCTCGCCCGGCGTGCCGGTGCTGCTGGGCACGACGCGCACCAGCAGCTTCGTGTCCACGCGGACCGCCTTGACCGCCGCCATGCGGGGCAACGCCACCGATTCCTCGCCGATCACGCGCGCATACATCGCGACGTCGACCGCGTCGGTCCGCTTGTCGCCGTCCACATCGATCGCGGTGTCGGTGAAGCGCCGCTCCAGGATCGTCCATTGGTCGTCGACCCGCACCGGCGAGCGCAGCTGCGTCATCCGGACGGTCTCGCCCGATCCCTTGCCGGTGAAGTCGAACTGCTCCGTGACCACCACGCTGCCGCCTTCGAGCGCCACCCCATGCGACGCGGCGCCTTCGTTGCTCGCGTTGGTCGCCGACTCGGTCCAGGCCCCGCCCGACGCGGCGATCGTGACGTCCGTCGTGTAGGCCGAGCTGGCATTGCCCTGCACCACGCTGACCCCGCGATAGCGCCACAGGTGGCCGGTCGCCAGCGGCCGCAGCGTGGCCGCATCGGCCTGAAGCACCGCCCCGGGTGCCGGGGCCACGGGAATCAGCGACGCCGCGCCCGCCGGTGGCGGGCTGATGCCGGCATCCGATCCTCCACCCCCGCCACCTCCGCAGGCGCTGAGCGCCACGACGCCCACGCACAAGGCCAACCATCCTCGCGCCCGGCCCCAAGCCGCGCGCGTCCTCGCATTCATGCCCATTCCTCGCTCCCTGGCCGGCCATCGCCGGTGGTCCTCGTTCTTTGAGCGGCGGAGTGTAAGGACTCCTGATGACCCGAATGGCACCCTGAGCAAGACAGCGCCAGCGGACTCGCTCGCCCGCCCCGAACCGCGGTGATCGGAAGCATTGCTCTCCGCTATCATTTCGACTATTCTCGAAAGATGGAACAAGACGACGTCGTCCGCGCCCTGGGCGCCCTGGCCCAACCGCTGCGCCTGCAGATCTATCGTGCGCTGGTCGTTGTCGGCGACAGCGGCCTGACACCCGGCGCGATCCAGGAGGGGCTGGGCGTGCCGGCCGCGACGCTGTCGTTCCACCTCAAGGAGCTGGTGGGGTCGGGGCTGGTGACGCAGGAGCGCTCCAGCCGCAACCTCATCTACCGCGCCGCCTACGCCCGCATGAACGAGCTGCTGGGCTACCTCACCGAGAACTGCTGCGAGGGCGCGTCCTGCGCCCTGCCGTCGACCCCGCCCGGCTGCGGTTGCTGAATGCCCGCGCCGTTGCCGCCCTCACCTCCCGGAAGCCGCTGAACCATGACCGTCCATGTGCTGATCCTCTGCACCCACAACTCCGCGCGCAGCGTGCTCGGCGAGGGCATGCTCAATCACTGGGCGAAGCAACTCGGCAAGGACGTGCGAGCCTTCAGCGCCGGCAGCGCGCCCAGTGGCCGCGTCAACCCATTCGCCCTCGAGGCGCTGCAGGCCGCCGGCGTCGACACCGCGGGCTGCCGCAGCAAGAGCTGGGACGAGTTCACCTCATCGGACGCGCCGCCGCTGTCCATCGTCATCACCGTGTGCGACAGCGCCGCGGCCGAGCAGTGCCCGGTCTTCTTCGGCGGCACCGGTCAACCGGTCAAGGTGCACTGGGGATACCCGGATCCGTCCGATGCCGAGGGGGGCGAGCCAGGCAAGCGCCGCGCGTTCGAGCTGACGCGGCAGGCCATCGGCTACCGCATGCTGCAGCTGCTGCAACTGCCGCTGGCGACGATGGGACGGGCCGAACTGCAGCAGGCGCTGGCCGCCATCTCGCGGAGCTGACGCGATGGACCTGCGTCGCCAACTGCTCGCGGAGGGCCTGGGCACGGCCTTGCTGCTGGCCATCGTGATCGGCTCCGGCGTCATGGCCGAGCGGCTCGCCGGCGGCAACGCCGCCATCGCGCTGCTGGCCAACACCCTGGCCACGGTCGGCGGCCTGATCGTGCTGATCGAGGTCTTCGGCCCCATCAGCGGCGCCCACTTCAACCCGGCCGTCAGCCTGGTCATGGCCTGGCGTGGCGCGCTGCCTGGACCCGCGCTGCTGCCCTACGTCGTCGCCCAGCTGGCGGGTGCCGTGCTCGGCGCCTGGCTGGCGCATGCGATGTTCGACATGACCTTGCTGCAGTTCTCCTCCAAGCCACGCGCGGGCGCGGGCCAATGGATCGCCGAGGGCGTCGCCACCTTCGGCCTGCTGCTGGTGATCCTGCGCGCGCCGGCGTCGCGCGTGGCGGCCCTGGTGGCGGCCTACATCGGCGCGGCCTACTGGTTCACCGCCTCGACCTCCTTCGCCAACCCGGCCGCCGTGGTCGGCCGCATGTTCAGCGACAGCTTCGCCGGCATCGCGCCGGCCAGCGCGCCCGGCTTCATCGTCGCCGAGCTGATCGGCGCGGCCCTCGCCGTGGCCGTGAACCGCTGCCTGTCCCCGCCTCCCGGCGAGCTCCGCCACGCCCCCTCCCCCACCTCGACACCCGCGCCCCATGTCTGACACCCTCTTCCCCGATGCCGACTTCCCCGCGCTGGATGGCGCGCTGTTCGACGTGCCCAGCCAGGACCGCCTGACCGTGCCCGCGCCGTCGCGGCATCGGCCGCGCATCCTGATGCTGTACGGCTCGCTGCGCGAGCGTTCCTACAGCCGGCTGCTGACCTTCGAGGCCGCCCGCCTGCTCGAGGCGATGGGCGCGGAGGTGCGGATCTTCAATCCGGCCGGCCTGCCGCTGCCGGACGACGCTCCCGAGTCGCATCCGAAGGTGCAGGAGCTGCGCGCGCTCGCCGCCTGGTCCGAGGGCATGGTCTGGTGCTCGCCGGAACGCCACGGAGCGATGACCGGGATCATGAAATCGCAGATCGACTGGATCCCGTTGTCGACGGGCTCGGTGCGTCCGACGCAGGGCAAGACGCTGGCGGTGATGCAGGTGTCGGGCGGATCGCAGTCCTTCAACGCGGTGAACCAGATGCGGGTGCTGGGCCGCTGGATGCGCATGCTCACCATCCCGAACCAGTCGTCGGTCGCCAAGGCCTTCGCCGAGTTCACCGAGGCGGGCCGCATGAAGCCCTCCGCGTTCTACGACCGCGTGGTCGACGTGATGGAGGAGCTCTTCAAGTTCACGCTTCTGACCCGCGACCTGGGCCCCTACCTGCTGGACCGCTACAGCGAGCGCAAGGAGAGCGCCGCGGCGCTGGCCAAGCGCGTCGATCTCGCGGCGGCGACCGGCTGCTCGCCCGCAGCGGGAGCTAGCCGCTGCGGCTGCGCTTGACGGGACGGCGGCCGGGGTCGCGACCGGTCCTTGAGCACCGCGCGTCCTCCCCTCGCCCAGCCGTTATGACTCCCGCGGCCGCATTGACGACAATGCGGGACCCCGCACGCCCGCCGTCACGACCATGACCCTCGCCCTCCCTCGCGCTGCCCGCCGCTTGCTGGCCCTCCTCTGCCTGGCCGCCGCGCCGGCGGTCCATGCCGACATCGTCGTGGGCCAGGTCGCCCCGTTCAGCGGACCGCAGGCCGTCACCGGCAAGGCCATCCGCGCCGGCGCCAAGCTGTGGATCGACGAGGTCAACGCCCGCGGCGGCGTCCGCGGCCAGCGCATCAAGTTCGTTACCCGCGACGACGCGCAGAAGCCCGAGGAAACGGTGCGGCTGGTCAAGGAAATGATCGCCCAGGACGCTCCGACGGCGCTGATCGGCACCGTCGGCACCTCCAACCTGGAAGCGCTCAAGCAGGACGGCGTGCTCGAGAAGACCCACGTCTCCATGGTCGGCGCGATCTCCGGCGCGACCAGCATCCTCACGGCGCGCGGCATGTATCCGGTCAAGGCGAGCTACCGTGAGGAAGTCGAGCGCCTGTTCCGCCAGCTCGGCGAGATGGGCCGCACCCGCGTCGCGGTCGTCTACCAGGACGACGGCCTCGGGCGTGACGCGCTGGCCGGCGCGCAGGCCTCGGCCAAGACCCACGGCCTCACGCTGGTCGCCCAGTCGGGTTACGCGCGCAACACCACCGAGGTCGGCAAGGCGGTGGACGAGATGGTCAAGCAGACGCCGGACGTGATCTTCCTCGCCGCCACGACCGCCGCCGCGATCGAGTTCACCAGCCGCTACCAGGCCGCCGGCGGACGCGCCGGGCTGTACGGCATGTCCATCATCGACGTGCAGGCGCTGCTCAAGAAGCTCGGACCCGAGCGCGCGCGCGGCTTCGCCTTCTCGCTGGTGCTGCCGACCGACGACCGCCTGGACCGCGAGGTGGTGCGCGACTACCTGCGCCTGAGCCAGAACGCCAAGGATCCGGAACTGTCCTCGCGCTCGCTGGAGGGCTTCATCGCCGCCAAGGCGCTGGTGCGCGCCCTGGAGCGCAGCGCCCCCGGCGCGGCCGCCCTCACCGAGACGCTGGAACGCGGCTTCGAGACCGACGTCGGCGGCCACCGCCTGACCTTCGGCAAGGGCCAGGCGCCGTCGCGCTACGTGGACTTCGCCGTGCTCGGCGTCGGCGGCCGGCTGGTGCGTTGAGCACCGCGGAGCTCGCGTCACGCCATGGGCCTTCGCGGCGAGCGGCGGCGACGCTCGACCGAGGTCCGGCTTCCGAACAGTGCAACCGTCCCCGCCGTTCATGTCGCTTCCGTGAAGTCTGACAGCGCGCTTTCCGCCCTCCGTCGCTAAGCTTCGCGACCTCCCCACCACCACCGCCGTCGCCGCCGCACGGCGTTGCCTCGTGAAGTACCTGATCGCATCGGCCGCATGCGGCCTGCTGGGCCTGCTCACGCACGCGGGCGCCCATGCGGCGCCGGGCGCGGAAGACGAGGACCAGCTCGAGGCGCTGCTCCGGCGCGAGGTGCAAGGCCCGTCGCGTTACGCCCAGAGCCTGATGGACGCGCCCGCCGCAGTCAGCGTGATCACCCGCCAGGAGTCCGCCGCGCTGGGCCACCAGACCATCGGCGACATGCTCGGCCGCCTGCCCGGCGTCTACCTCGGCAACACGCGCAGCTACAGCAACCTCGGCGTGCGCGGGTTCAACCGGCCCGGCGACTACAACTCCCGCGTGCTCATGGCCATCGACGGCCAGCGCGTCAACGACGCCATCTACGACCAGGGCCTGCCGCAGCTGGAATTCCCCGTCGTCGCGGAATGGGCCAAGCGGGTGGAGCTGGTCCAGGGGCCGGGGTCGTCGATCTACGGCAGCAACGCGCTGCTGGGCGTCGTGAACGTCGTCACGCTGGACGGCGCCGATGCGCCAGGCCTGTCGGTGCTCGGCAGCGCCGGCTCGCGCGGGCAGCGCCGCGTCGAGATGCATTACGGCGCCACCGACGCCGCCGGCGGCGACCTCTTCGTCGGCCTGAACCTGCAGCGCACCGCCGGCGAGACGCTCTTCCTGCCGGAACTCGGCACCGCCGACGGCTGGATCCGCGGCCTGGATGGCGAGCGCCAGGCCGCCGTGCTGGCCAAGTACCGGCTCGGCCGCTGGAAGCTGTCGATGGCCGCGGTGCAGCGCGACAAGGACGCGCCGACCGCCCCCTACGGCACGCTGCCCGGCGTGTCCGGCACCCGCTACACCGACCGCCAGCTGATGGTCGAGGCCGCCTACGACGAGGGCTGGCAGGACGACCTGCGGCGCAGCCTGCGCCTGGGGCTGTCGCAGTACGACTTCCGCGGCCGCTACGTCTTCGGCCAGTCGCCGGACGTCATCGACCGCGACGAGGCCTATGCCCAGTGGCTCACGCTCGACGCGCGCGTGCTCTGGCGCGGCCTGCTCAACCACGAGCTGATGGCCGGCGCGGAGATCCGCACCTCGCCCTACGGCATCCAGCGCAACTACCAGGTGGCGCCCTACGAGTCGCGGCTCGACAGCGACGTCTCGCAGGATTCCGCCGCGCTGTCCGTGCAGGACCAGTGGCGTTTGTCGCAGCACTGGCAGCTGACGACCGGACTGCGGCTGGACCACGCGCGCGGCTTCTCGCCGGCGCTGTCGCCGCGCACGGTGCTGGTCTTCCGGCCGGACGAACGCCAGACCCTGAAGTTGATGTGGGCGCGCTCCTTCCGCTCGCCCAACCTCTACGAGCGCTATTACGACGACGGCGGCCAGACGCAGCTGGCCAATCCGGGGCTCAAGCCCGAGCGGCTCGGCTCCGCCGAGCTCGCCTGGGAATACCTGCTCGCCTCGGGCCAGGCGCTCAGCGCCAACCTCTACGACACCCGCCTGAACCGCCTGATCGAACAGGTGCCGCTCAGCGACGACCCCGACGCCGTGGTGCAGTACGTCAACCGCGGCCGCGTGCGTCTGCGCGGCCTGGACCTGGGCGTGGAGCAGCGCGTCGAGGGCGGCTGGCTGTGGCGCGCCAGCGCCTCCTGGATGGACGCCCGCGACGAGCAGGGCCGGCGCCTGAGCAACGCGCCCACCTGGATGGTCAAGGGCCATGCGATCACGCCGCCCTGGCGGGCCTGGCAGCTCGGCGTCGAGTGGACCGCGCTGGGCACGCGGCTGGGACGCGTGAAGGTGCCGCCGGCCTGTTTCGTCAACGCCCAGCTGAGCTACCGCATCGACGCGCGCCAGAGCCTGGCGTTGCAGGTGGACAACCTGCTGGACCGCGACAACCTCGACCCCTCATCCCCCGACGCCGCGCTGAGCGCGATCCCGCAATCGCGCCGCGCCTGGCGCCTGGCGTGGCGCACCGCCTTCTGAGCCGCCGACGATGCCGATGCGCGCTCGCCTGCTTCGACGACCGACCGACCTGCGCCCCTGGCGCATGGCGGCGCTGCTGCTGCTCGCGCTCGCAGGGGCGGCACCGCTGCGCCCGGTCGCGGCGCAGGCCGCCGGACCGGACGGTCTGAAGGCCGAGGTGGTCTACCGCGCGCTGATGTTCGTCAACTGGCCCGCGGAGCGGGAACACGGCCGCGCGCTGCAGTTGTGCACCGCCGGCGACAGCGGCCTGGAGACGGCCCTGCAGGGGCTGGCGGGGCGCTCGATCCGGCACCTGTCGATCGAGGTGCGCCGCCTCGCCCGCCCGGACCAGCTCGGCGGCTGCCACCTGCTCTACCTGTCCGAACCCAGACCCGCCTGGCGCGCCCTGCTCGACCGCCAGCCCGTGCTGGTGCTGTCCGACCAGGCCGGCATGCTGGACCAGGGCGCCATGCTCAACCTCCAGATCGAGGACGGGCGTATCGTCTTCGACGTCGACCTCGACGCCGTCCGGCGCGCCGGCCTGGCCATCAGCGCGAAGCTGCTGCGCCTGGCGCGCTACGTGCGTCACCCCGCCACTTCGCCATGAACGCCAAGATCCTCGACGCGCTGGAACGCTGGCGCGAGCTGGCCGTGTCGCTGGCCGCGCTGCTCACCTTCGCCCTGCTGCTCAGCGTGATGCAGTACTGGCGGTTGCAGCAGCGCCAACTCGAGGACCTGCGCACCCAGGCCGGCATCGTGGCGCAGACGGCCTCCGCCGCACTGGTCTTCGACAGCCGCGACGAGGCCGGCGAGATCCTGCAGGCGCTGCGCCAGAATCCCGCCACGCTGCGGGCACGGCTGCTCAAGCGCGACGGCCAGCCGTCCGCGGTCTACACCCGGCCGGCCGCGCAGCGCTCGCGCCTGGAGGCCTGGGCCGGACAGGTGGCGCTGGAGGTGCCGGTGATGGCCGACGGCCAGGCGGTGGGCACGCTGTCCGTCGAGGCCAGCCGGCTGCCGATGTGGTGGGACCTGGCGCAGTTCATCGGCGCGACGCTGGGCACGCTGGCGGCGACCGCCGGCCTGGCCTGGCTGCTGTCCAAGCGGCTGCGCGCGCAGATGCAGGAGGCGGAGCGCCGCACCCGCTACCTCGCCCGCTTCGACGCGCTCACCGACCTGCCCAACCGCGAGCACCTGCGCCGGCTGCTGGAGAAGGCGCTGCGCCAGGACGGCGGCGCGGCCCTGCTGCTGCTGGACCTGGACAACTTCACCCAGATCAACGACCAGTTCGGCCACGCCGCCGGCGACGCGGCGCTGCAGGCGACCGGCCAGCGCCTGCGCCAGCTCTGCCGGCCCGGCGACGCGGCCGCGCGGCTGTCGGCCGACGAATTCGCGGTGCTGCTGTCGCCGCGCCCCGATGCGGCCGCGCTGCAGGCCTACGCGCAGCGCCTGCAGGCGGGCCTGGCCCAGCCGCTGTTCTTCGACGGCCACTGGCTGCACCTGCATGCCAGCACCGGCGCCGTGCTGCTGCCCGACCAGGCCGACGACGCCAGCGATGCGATGCGCTGCGCCGACGCGGCGATGCGCCAGGCCAAGCAGATGGGCAAGGACACCTTCCAGCTGTTCACGCCGCAGCTGGGCGAGGCGCTGCAGTCGCGCCTCGCGCTCGAGAACGACCTGCGCGAGGGCCTGATGCAGGGCGAGTTCCAGCTCGCCTACCAGCCGCAGTACGACGCCACGCGCCGCATCCGCGGCTTCGAGGCGCTGGCGCGCTGGCGCCATCCGGAGCGCGGCTGGGTCTCGCCGGCGGACTTCATCCCGGTGGCGGAATCCTCCGGCCTGATCGTGGAGCTGGGCCTGGCGATGCTCGGCCAGCTGCGCCGCGACCTCGACGGCTGGAAGGCCAAGGGCCTGGGCTGCCCGCCGGTGGCCATCAACCTGTCCTGGGAGCAGTGCCGCAAGCCGCAGCACCGCGAGCGATTCCTGCAGCAGCTCAAGGCGCTGCAGCTCGGCCCGGGCGAGGTGGAGTTCGAGCTCACCGAGAGCCTGAGCTTCGAGGACATCGACAAGCCCGATTCCTTCGTCTTCACCCTGCAGGGACTGGGCTACGGCCTGGCGATCGACGACTTCGGCACCGGCTACAGCTCGCTGGCCTACCTGCGCCGGCTGCGCTGCCGCAAGATCAAGATCGACCGGCTCTTCGTGCACGGGCTGGCGGCCAACGACGACTCGCGCATGCTGGTGGAGTCGATGGTGCGGGTGGCCCATGCGATGCGCATGTCGGTGGTCGCGGAAGGGGTCGAGCTCGACGCCGACGAGGCGGCGCTGATCGCCATGGGCTGCGACCTGATGCAGGGCTTCGGCTTCTGCAAGCCGGTCCCGCCAGCGCAGGTCGAGGCCTTGCTCGCCGGCGGCCTGGTGCGGCCGGTGTCGCCCGCGGAACCCGCCGCGGATTGAAACCGTCGTGAATTTGTCCACGGTCAATCTGGAAAATCCGGAGTTGTGACAAGTACGCACATCTTCTGTCGGCGGCATCACGGAAGATCCTGCCCTTTTCAGAAGTGCCAGGAAGTGCCACGCCCATGAACCGCCGTCACCTGCTCCAGAACTTCGCCGCGCTCGCAGGCGCCGGCAGCCTGCCGGCCTTCGCTGACAGCACCCGCATCCTGCTGGGCCAGTCGGCGCCCTTCAGCGGCCCGGCCCGCGAACTGGGCGAGCAGTTCAAGGAAGGCGCGATGCTGGTGTTCGACCAGGTCAACCAGCGGGGCGGGGTGAACGGCCGGCGCATCGAGTTGCGCAGCCTGGACGACGGCTACGAGCCCGAGCGCTGCGCGGCCAACACCCGGCGCCTGATCGAGGACGGCGTCACCGCGCTGTTCGGCTACGTCGGCACGCCCACCACGCTGGCCGCGGTACCGCTGCTGACGGCCGCCAAGGTGCCGCTGGTGGCGCCCTTCACCGGCGCCGAGGCGCTGCGCACGCCCTTCAACCGTCACCTCTTCCACATCCGTGCGTCCTACAACGACGAGGCGGCCGAGATCGTCAAGCAGCTGATGGCGGTGGGCATCAAGCGCGTCGCGGTGTTCCTGCAGAACGACAGCTACGGCCAGTCGGGCCTGGCCGGCGTCACGGCGGCGCTCAAGCAGCACAACCTGGCGCCGGTGTCGCAGGGCACGGTGGAACGCAACTCGGTGGACGTCAGCGGCGCGCTGGGCTCGATCATGGCCGGCCAGCCGGAGTGCGTGGTCCAGATTGCCGCCTACAAGTCCTGCGCCGCCTTCATCCGCGCCTCGCGCAAGGCCGGTTTCCTGGGCAACTTCTACAACCTCTCCTTCGTCGGCGCGCAGGCGCTGGCGGCCGAGCTGGGCAAGGATGCGCGCGGGGTGGTGGTGTCGCAGGTGGTGCCCTTCCCGTTCTCCGGCCTCACGCCGGTGGCCGGCGAATACATCCAGCGCTGCAAGGCCGCCAACAAGGAACTGGGCTACACCGGCATGGAAGGCTTCATCGCCGCCAAGACCATGGTGGAAGGCCTGCGCCGCGCCGGCAACAACCCGACGCCCGACAGCGTCATCAGCGGCCTGGAAGCCCAGAACGAGCTCAACCTCGGCGGCTTCTACATCAACTTCTCCAGCCAGCGCCACGCCGGCTCGCGCTACGTGGACATGACCATCCTGACCGAGGACGGCAAGGTCCGGCGCTGATCGTCCAGGCCGCGGGCGGGTTGTCGCGGCAACCGCTTGTCACCAACGCGCGCAGCGCCTGCGGGTTTTCCCGCGAGACATTCTGAAAGCGCTTTCAGATAGTTGGGACCCAGAGGCCGCGGCGCGCCATCACGCGCCAGCGGCCCTTCAGGCTTACCGCTGCATTCGGGCGTCGACGCCCGGTCCGCCGGACCGGGACCCGGAGACGCCGTGACCTCGCGCGCGTCTCCTCCACTGGTTCCGAGGAGATCCCCATGACACGCTGGATTCGATCGCTGGCCGCGGCCGCGCTTGCTTTGACGGGCCTGGCGGCGCAGGCCCAGAACTGGCAACTCGTCTGGCAGGACGAGTTCACGAACGGCATCGGCCCCCACTGGCGCTTCGAGACCGGCACCGGCTCGGGCGGCTGGGGCAACAACGAGCTCCAGTACTACCGCCGCGAGAACGCGAGCGTCGAGAACGGCCAGCTCGTCATCACCGCCCGGCGCGAGGACTTCGGCGGCATGCGCTACACCTCCGCGCGCATGACGACGCAGGGCCTGGCCACCTTCAAGTACGGGCGCGTCGAAGCGCGCATCAAGGCGCCGTCGAGCTCGGGCATGTGGCCGGCCTTCTGGATGCTGGGCAGCAACATCACCTCGGTGGGCTGGCCGGCCTCCGGCGAGATCGACATCATGGAACACGTCAACGCCGATCCCGACATCCACGGCACCATCCACTGGCAGGGGCCGGACGGCGGCCATGCGTCCTACGGCGGGCACACCGCCACCAACGTCGCGGACTATCACGTGTACGCGGTGGAGTGGGACGAGCGCTTCATCCGCTGGTTCGTCGATGGGCGCGAGTACCACGTCGTCGACATCACCAACAGCGTCAACAGCACCGAGGAATTCCATCGCGACTTCTTCCTGCTGCTGAACCTGGCGGTCGGCGGCAACTGGCCGCAATGGAACATCGACGAGAGCCGGCTGCCCGCGCGGATGTACGTCGACTACGTGCGCGTCTACCGCAAGGACGGCGGCACGCCGGCCTTCACGACGACGCTGCAGGCCTCGGACTTCGCGCTGCAGTCGGGCATGCAGCTGGAGGCCTCGAGCGAGGGTGGCCAGAACCTGGGCTGGATCGAAGCCGGCGACTGGGCGGTATGGAACCTCAACCTGCCGCAGGGCGGCACCTACACCGTCGAATACCGCGTCGCCAGCCTGAACGGCGGCGGCAGTCTGCAGCTGGAGATGGCCGGCGGCGCGCCGGTGTACGGCGCGGTGGGCGTGCCCTCGACCGGCGGCTGGCAGAACTGGACGACGGTCTCGCACCGCGTGACCTTGCCCGCCGGGCAGCAGCAGATCGCGGTGAAGGCCAATGGGCCGGGCTGGAATCTGCGCTACGTGAAGATCACGAAATCGTGATCGCTGAAGTCGCGATGTGAAGTCGTGATGGAATGCGGCGGATGTCCTCCCCCGTCCGCCGCGTGCCCCCACCGCTCGACAGCCGGCTCGCGCCGACCTATGGCGGCGCGAACCTGGCCGACGCCTTCGCCATCACGCTGTCGGGGGACGCGCCCGACGACGCGATGGCGCTCGCCCGCGCGGTGCTGGCCGACCCGCCGTCCTGGTTCCGCGCGCTGCTGGCGATCCGCGACGCCGCGGTCCGGCCCTTCGGCCTGAAGACCTCGGCGGCGATGCGCCGCCACCTCGACGAGATCGGCGTCGCCCACGTCGACATCTTCCGGGTGCTCGAGGCCTCGCCTCGGGAGGCGATCTTCGGCGAGCAGGACCGGCACCTGGACTTCAAGCTGTCGATCCTGATCCGCCAGGTCGACGGATCGACGCGCCGGGAGGCCGTCGTCACCACGGTCGTGCACTGCCACAACCGGCTCGGACGGTGTTACCTCGCGCTGATCCTGCCGGGGCATGTGCTGGTGGTGCGCTCGCACCTGGCGGCGGCGGCGCGGCGGTTCGGAGCGCGGGACGGCACGCGGGACGGGGGCGGCTGAGGCCCACCCGGCCCTGGGGTCTCTCCCCGTCCATCGCGCAGGCGGACGGGCCAGAATCCGCCTCCATCGGTGCAACCGGCACAGGGGCAGCAGATGGACTGGCGATTCAAGGTAGGTCGGCAAGCGGTCCTGGCGCGATTGCCGTTCGGACGGGGCCTTCGACGCGCGAAGCGCCAGCTGTTCGGCTACCAGCCCGACGCGGACAACCTGCGCAGCACCATCGAGGCCTGGACGCAGATGCGTCGGGGCCTGGAGCGCTCCGGCGGCGCGATCGAAGGCGCCACCGTGCTGGAGATCGGCACCGGCTGGTTCCCCACCATCCCCGTCCTGCAATGCCTGCAGGGCGCCCAGCGGGTCTACATGTCCGACCTCAACGTCCATCTGGACGAGGTCAGCTTCGCCGCGACGCTGGCGTTCCTGCGCCAGGCCTGTCCTGACGAGGCTCGGCTGCGCGCGATCCACACGCGCGCCGACCTGCCGCTGACCTACCTCGCCCCGTTCGACGTGAACGAGCTCGCCGACGGCTCGATCGACCTCGTGACCTCGCGCACGGTGCTCGAGCACATTCCGCCGGGCGACCTGGTCCAGCTCTTCCAGGCGCTGCGGCCCAAGCTCTCGGCCCGCGGCCGGATGGTGCACCTGGTGGACCACTCCGACCATCTGGAGCATTCGGACAAGTCGATCACCAAGATCAACTTCCTCACCTGGCCCGAGCGCAAGCATGCGTGGGTCAACCGCCTGACGCGCGAGGGCGAGAACCGGCTGAGGCATCACGAATACCCGGCGCTCTTCGCCGAGGCCGGTTATCGGGTCACGCTCGAGGAGCACATGGTCCACGAGCCGACGCGCCAGCTCGCGAAGTCGCTGCCGCTGCAGCCGCACTACGCGGCGATGACGCCGGAGCAGCTGGCGACGATGGCGTCGCTGTACGTGCTCGAACCCTGATCAGCGCCGGCGCTCGTCGGCTCGTCGGCTCCACGGACCGCGACGGCGCTCCACGCGGCTCGCGCCGGCTCACCCGGCCGGCGCCACCCGTTCCTGCGAGCGACGGCCGGCGGTGAGCCACAGGACCAGCGCGAAGACCGCGCCGCCGACGCTGGCCAGGCCGAAGAACAGCATCATCGATTCATAACCGGCGGGGTTCTGCGCGCTGGCGCCGGCGCGGTCGTTGAGCCAGCCGGCCACCAGGTTGGCCCCGGCGATGCCGGCGTTCTGCGCCACCCACATCAACCCGATCGCCGTGCCGAAGCGCGACGGCGACACCAGCCGGCTCGCCAGCGGCCACATCACCGCCGGCACCAGCGAGAAGCTGACGCCGATCAGCGCGGTCGAGACCCACAGGCTGGTGGTGGTCAGCGCCATCAGCGCCATCGCGACCGGCAGCAGCGCCGCGCCGAAGGCCAGGAAAGGCGCGTAGCGGCCGACCCGGTCGCACAGCCAGCCGAAGGCCGGCGTCGCGAAGACGGCGGCGAGGAACACGTAGCTGTTCATCGCGCCGGCGGCCGCGAGATCCAGGCCATGCGCATGCTGGAAGTACTTGATCGCGAAGGTGCTGCGGAAGGCCAGGATCACCGAGTACCAGAGCACGCACAGCGCGAGCAGGAACCAGTAGGCCTTGCCGAAGTGCAGCAGGTCGCGCCAGGCGAAGGGTTGGGCCTGCTGCTGCGCGGCGCCCTTGTCGGCGGCGGCGACGCGTCGGTCGAGCCACCAGTACAGCAGCGCGCCGCCGAAGGAGGCGGCCGCCATCGCCGCCGCGATCAGCAGCGGCGGCTGCCAGCCCTGGGCGTAGGCGTGGGGGAACCAGGTCGGCGACATGTCGGACGAGAAGGAGCCGAGCCGGCCGATCGACAGCGCCAGCCCCATCGAGAACGCCACCTTGCCGCCGACGAAATACTGCGCGAGCGCCGCCAGCGTGGCGATGCCGAAGGTTTCGGCGCCGATGCCGAACAGCAGCCGGCCGGCGGCCATGCCGGCGAAGCCGGGGCTCAGCGCGGTGAGCAGCGCGCCGAGCAGGCAGACGGCGGCGGTCCACAGCGTCATGTGCGCGGCGCCGAAGCGGTCCACCAGCACGCCGCCGACGAGGATCAGCACGACGTTGGGCAGGCTGTAGATCGCGTTGAGCAGGCCGATCTGCTGGTCGCTGAAGCCGCGCTGGCTTTGCAGCGCGTCGGCGACGGGGCCGATCGAGTCGTAGACGTAGTAGTTGCCGTACAGCGACGCGGCCACCAGGGCGCACACCAGCCACGCGATGGCGCGGCTCGGGGACTTGTCGTTCATGGTCGGGTTCTTGGGCGGTCGCTCGGACCGAAGGGGCGGATTCTCGCCGCGGCGCGGTAACCAGCCGTAAAGACGCCGTCAGGACACGACATTCAGCGACGCGACCACCCATCGGTGGGGGCCGCATCCCCCATCAAGTGCGCTATGGTCCCGCCCGTTTCTGGCAATCGCAGCCCTTGCATTCAGGAGATCGGCATGGCAATCGCGCGCTCCCTCGTTTCCTTCGGCCCTTCCCTGCCCCGGGTGGGCGGCCTTGTCGCCGCCGGCGTGGCGCTGGCCCTGCTCGCCGCCTGCGGCAAGCAGGGCGCGACGCTGGGGGACGGCAGCTCGGAGATCACCGGCTCGGCCGGTCCGGCGGGCGCGAACAAGGCCAACCGCGAACTGATGAAGTGCGAGGCGCCGGTGGCGACGCTGTCGCTGATGGAGAACCCCAACGGCTACACCATCAGCGCGCCCAACGGGCTGCCGAATTCGCCGCTGCCGCTGGTGCGGCTGCTGGCGCAGCAGAGCGGCTGCTTCCGCGTCGTCGACCGCAACTCCGGGCTGAAGGCCACGATCCGGGAGCAGGAGCTCAAGGACAGCGGCATCCTGCGTCAGCAGGGCAGCACGGTCCACAAGGGCAAGGGTTACGAGGCGCAGTACACGCTGATCCCCAGCCTGACCTTCAGCGAGCAGGATGCGGGCCGACAGGTGGGCGGCATCCTCGGGATGATCCCGGTGCTCAACAAGTTCGTCGGCGCGGCCGAGCACATCAAGCTCAAGGAAGCGCAGGTGGCGCTGCTGCTCACCGACAACGAGACCACCGAGCAGGTCGCGGCCGCGACCGGCTCGGTGCGCGTCACCGACCTGGGCATGGGCGGTCTGGTGCTGGGCAAGCTCGGCGGCGCCGCGGGCGCGGGCTGGGCCAACAGCAACGAGGGCAAGGTCATCGCCGCGGCCTTCCTGGACGCGCACAACCAGCTCGTCGTCCAGGCCCGCATGCTGCAGGCCAAGGAGCTGCCCGATCCGGTGCCGATGAAGAAGGCGGGGGAGTCCGGCAAGAAGGTGGCGGCGGGCGCTTGAGTCGACGCCCGCGAGGGCCGCTGCAGCGAGCCACACGCTGGCTGCCGGGCCGGGCGGCGGCACTTGCCGCCGGTTTTCCCGCGCCAGATGACCTTCGGCCATTCCGCCACGGGCTCTCGTGCCCAGAATGACCTCTTCGCCCATACCGTCTCCGCGAGCCAACGGGAAATCCATGACCACGAGCCTCAATCCCTTCGATCCGGACATCGAATCCGTCGCGCGCGCATTCGCCGAGCGCGCCGCGGCCGCCCCCGACGAAGCGCTCAGCCGATGGCGTGCCGATACCGTCTCGCTCTCTCCGGTGCAGCGCGCCACCGGCGCCCGCCTGGCCGCCTCGCAGCTCAACTGGCAGGCCAAGGCCGCCCTCGGTGGCTCGTCCTCCGGCAGCGCGTTGCTGGCTGACTGGGAGAGCGACCGCCTGCGCGCCCCCTACGTCCCCCAACTCCCCCTGCTCACCACCCGACAGACTTATGCCTACTGCGCTGGCATCGTCCTGCAACGCGGCACCCCGGGCGCGATCAACGCGCTGAAGCAGGGACGCATGATCCTTCTCGGCCTGCGTCGCGAGACCTCCACCCTCGCCAACCGCGGCCGCGGCGTCTACGACGACCACATCGTCGTGCTCAATGGCGGCGACGGCCTGCGCACCGCGCGGGTCTTCCCCGCCTGCACGGAACCCGGCGCCCAGTACTCGCAACGCGCCGCGCCCAAGGGCACCGGCCGTGTGGACGCGCGATACAACGACGTGATCTACAAACACGCCGAAGGCTTCGACATGAACGGCGACGGCATCAAGGAAGTCGGCCGGTTGCGCGCTGGGACCTACTTCTTCGGCGAGAAGCCGAAGGGCCATCTGAAAGCCCGCGCCTTCCAGGCCACGCGCACGCAGACCGCCGAGCGCGACACCGATGGCGACGGGCGCTTCAACGCCCTCGACCCCATCCGCATCGATCCGACCACCGTCGGCACGACGATGTACATCCACCGCGGCGGCACGCAGGCGTCGGGCAACACCTGGTCCGCCGGCTGCCAGACCATTCCCAACGATGTCTATCCGCGCTTCCTGGCGTCGATGGGCCAGATGTCGTCGTTCCACTATGTCCTCGTCGATGGCTACTGATCACCGCCTGCGCAACGCCGCGCTGCTGCTCGCGACCGCCGGCTTCGCCACGCTGGCGAGCTGCGCGGGCACGGGCGACCCAGCCCTGCCCGCGACGACGACCGCCGAGCCGCCTGCCAGCACCTGCAGCTTCGGCGCCTTCGTCGCCGAGACCGATCCCGCCGGACTCAACGTCCGCAGCGCGCCGAATGCCACCGCCAAGGTCCTCGGCAAGCTGCCGCCCACCTTTGTCGAACCCTCGATGAACTACGGCGTGCGGGTCGAGGTCGACGTCGTCGGCGCGCGCAGCGGCTGGTTCCTGATTCGCAACGCCCGCGACAACGAGGCCTTGACCGACCGCCCCGCGCGTCCGATGTTCTCGGGCGAAGGCTGGGTCAGCGGCAGCAAGCTGACCGTGAAGTCACAGGCCGACGTCGGCCGCGCGCGGCCGAGCCCGAAGGCGCCCGTCGTCCTGCGCATCGGCGACAACGAGACCTTCGACAACGACGTCGTCATCGAGGCCGGACGACTCGCCGACTGCAATGGCAGGTGGGCCCAGGTGGAGTTCGCGGACCAACGCTTCGCCGCCAAGGATCGAAGCTCGCTGAAGATCGACGCCGCGGCGCGCGCCGGCTTGCCGCCGGGCCGCTTCCGGGCCTGGGTCGACCGCCTCTGCGGGATCCAGGAAACCAGCTGCGACGGTCTGGCGGGCGGGGACCCCGCGCCCTGAGGCCGCCCCCCGATGAGTCGGGGGCGCCGTCCCGCTAGGCCTCGAGCCGCAACTGACCAAACGCCGCCGGCACGTGGAAGTTGGGCTTCTCGCTGCCCGTCGGATTCCACGCGCTGAACTGCCGCGTCTCCTTGTTCCCCTCGATGCGGAACAGGTTGATGCGCCACCCGTCGAGCGGCTGCGGACCGCGCGGCATCGGCACCACCAGTTCCGCCGTCCACAGGCGATGGACCGTATCGACCGCCGTGCGCGCCCGGCTCTCGCCGACCAGGCGCCGGCGCCCGGCGCCGCGCACCTCCAGGTCCATCACCAGCCCATTGGGTGACACCTCCACCTCGCGGTAGCGGTCCGACCCGGCGTCCTGCGGCGCCTGCAGGAAGACCTCCACCACGTCGCGCTGCCACAGCGGCCAGATCTCCGTCGAGGACAGCTCGCGCTCGAAGGTGGTCAGCGCGTTGTAGCGGCTGCTGAAGCGCAGGTGCAGCGCGCCGTCCGCATGCCGCAGCTGCACCCGCGTCGACTGCGTCCCGGTCAACGGCCGGCCGCGCCAGTCGTGGGCGAAGAACATCGCCGGCGCGTCCTCCCAGGCCGAGGCCAGCGCGAAGCCGTCCCGCCCGATCAGCCGCGACGGCAGGCGCGCCGCGCGTGCCAGCGGGCGCTCGACCGCCGTCTCCAGCACCGCCTCGATCAGCAGGTGCTCGCGGAACGCCGCCTTCAGCGTCGGCCTCGCGGCGTCGACGCGGCCAAGGTCCACGCCATTCACGTAATCACGCACGCGCCACATGCCCGGGCCCAAGCCGCGCAGCGTCACCGTGCCGTCGAAGCGCGGCGCATAGAACGCGTAATGCATCACCCCGTTCTTCTCGACCACATGGGTCTCCGGCTTGTCGAAGGCGATGTCGTAGAGCTCGCCGCGATACACGCCATCCGACAGGCCCTTCGAGTTGTGCGCCGCGATCCACTTGCGCCAATGCGGCTCGCGCTCCGGCGTCAGCAGGAAGGAGTCCTTGGGCTTGGGATCCTCCGGCCAGGTGAACTTGGTCGACACCACCGCGCCCACGCCAACGGTCGACGCGAAGTCCATGCCGCCAGTCGACAGCTCGACGTGGTCGCCCGCGTAGGCCGACCAGCGCCCCATCTGCGCCTTCAGCGCCTTGCCCTTGTGCCGCACCTGCCAGCTCGACAGCGGATCCGACGCCGGCGCCTGGTCGATCCACGGCATGTTGTGGAAGGCGTAGCTCGTGCCGCAGGGGCAGACCTCGACCACCGCTTCCGGATTCACCGCATGCGCGGCCTCGAACATCGCGCGGTAGAAATCGGCCATCTGCTCGACCGAGTCCTCCGGCTTCGCATGCCGGTGCTTCGGGTTGAAGCACGGCGCCACGCCGTTCAGGTGCTGGCCGTCGACCTTCACCCCGTCGAAGCCCCAATCCTGGATGATCTTGCGGAACATCGCCGCCGTGCGCTCGCGTGTCTCCTTCGCGCCCGGGCACAGGTAGAGGCAGTTCCACCACGTGATCATCTGCGGCGCGCCGTTCTGGTCGAGCAGCAGCAGGTCCGCGTGTTCATGCAGCTCGTCGCTGCCCGGCGCCACCGCCAGCGGCGCGATCCACAGCCGCGCCTTCATGCCGCGCGCGTGGATGTCGGCCACCAGCGCCTTCATGTCGTCCTCGCCGCGCGGGAATTTCTTGAGGTCGATGTCGAACCAGTCGCCGGTCTGACGCTGCCAGCCGTCGTCCAGCACCGCCCACTTCAAACCGAGCTCCTGCGCCTTCGGCAGCGTCGCGCGCACGCGGTCCAGCGAGAAGTCGCGCTCGTAGCCCCACGCGCACCAGACCGACTCATGCGCGCTGCGCGGCGGCTCAGGCGCGGCCAGCCCCTGCGCGTTCATCAGCCGCCGGTAGCGGTCCAGCGGGACGAAGCAGTCGCCCTCATGCACGGCGATGAAGGCCAGCGGCAGCGCGAGCGTCTCGCCCGGCGCCAGCGTGCGCGGCTCATCGCCGCGCATCGCGATGTCCACCTGCTCACCCACCGCCTTCACCGGCAGCGAGACCAGGCGCGGCAGGGTATCCAGATGGCCGATCGCCACGCCCAGGTCGCGCCGCCACACGTCCACCAGCGGCGTGCCGCCGCCGTAGTCGGACGAATCCATGCCGAGGAAGTTGCGCTGCTGGAAGCCACGCTTGACCGGCTGCATCCAGTCGCGCCGGTCGGTGTGCGTCGCACCCGAGTAGGTCCACCACCCGCCCGCGTGCCGGGGCGCGGCCAGCAGCCGGTGCGCGGCCACCGTCCAGCCCTGCACCGTCAGCGGCCTGTCCGAGCGGTTGACGAAAGCGACCGCCATCAGCGCGACGCCGGGGTGCTCGTCCAGCAGCGTCACCGAGACTGTCTTCTCGACGGCCGCTCCCTCGGCACGGCCGGTCAGCACGAGTCGCTGGCCCGCGCCGAACGGCGTCGCGCCGCTGCTCGGAACGGCGCTCGCGAGCGCGAAGCGGTCGAGCGTCCTCGTCTTCACGGCAGCGGCGCCCGCATCGCCCGCCGGCGTGACACCAGCCACCGGCGCCGGTCCGCCCAGCGCAGCTGGATCTCCGGCAACACTTTGGCCATCGACGATCACGATCGACTCGCCCGCATCGAAGCCGGTGAGCGCCAGCGGCCGCGGGCCGCCCAGGCGCACGAGACGGCTGCGCATCCGGTCGTCGAAGTGCAGCGACAGCCGCTCATCCTGCAGACGCACGTGTCCGCGTCCGAGGTCCGCGGCGCGGGCCGACGCGGCGGCGCCCGCCGTCGCGGCGAACGCCACCCGCGGCGCGACGGTGGCGACGGGCGCGGCGCCCAGCCACTGGAGGAAGGCGCGGCGGCCGGTCATCGGGCGGCCTTCCACGCGGTCGGGAAGCTGCGCGCCGCATTGAGGTGATACAGCTTGTCCACGACGGCCTTGGGCAGGCCCAGGCCCTGCACCGGTTGCTCGAGATCCGACACCTTGAACGTCTCCTCCGTGTTGAAGTAGCGCCAGTGCATGCGCCACACCGGCTCGACTTCCTTCAGCAGCTCGGCGCCCGATTGTTGCGGCGGCTGCGAGACATCCGTGCCGTACATCAGGCGGTCCTGGTACTGGATCATGAAGCGACGCACCTTCTCCCGGTCGCGCTGGCTCTGGTACTGCAGCTGGCCGATGCGCGCGGCCAGGTCCACCTTCGCCAGCGGGAAGCGGTCCAGGAAGGCCGCCAGCTCGTCGACGTTGCGCTCCAGCGAGGCCATGTGCATGCCGATGAACTTCAGCTTCGGATGCGCCGCCACCATGCGGTCGCGCGCGGCCATCTGGTCCTCCCAGCTGGGCATCTCCGGGTGCAGCGCCATGTGGTACTGCGGGTGATGCGCGAAGTAGTCGCGATCGTTGAGGACCGTCATCTGGTCCAGCGGCAGCCAGCAGTTGTGAGGCTCGCCCTGGTGGCCGAGCATGGGGATGCCGCGCGCCTCGAACCAGCTGAACAGCGGCTGGAAGCGGGCGTCGTCGATCATCACCAGCTGGCCCTGCGGGTCGCGCAGGCTCATGCCGATGTTCTTCCACACCTTCACCCCGACCGCGCCGGCGCGCAGGCCGGCATCGATGCGCTGCTTCGTCGCATCGAGCCAGCCCGGCCGGTCGGACGTGTCCGACGAGAAGCTCACCGCCCAGGCCACCGCCGCCGGCCGCGCCTGGCGCAGCGCGACCGCCACCCGCTGCTGCTCGTCCAGCGGCGGGAAGTCGGGGTAGTCGACGTTGATCGTCAGCACCTGGAAGCCGAGCCGCCGCGCGGCATCGACGAACGCCGGATCGGCGTTGTGCAGGTGGACGTGCGCGTCGATCTTGGGCACCTTGGCGAAGTCCGCCATCGTGTAGCGGTCCTCGCCCGCAGCGGTCGCCGCCTGGGCACCAGGGACGGCGCCCATCGAGGCGACCATCGCCGCCGCCATCAGACTGGCGGCCAGCCAGGCCGGCGGCGCGGCGCGGGAGGGAGTTCTCGTCGTGTCGGTCATCGTGGGAAATGCAGGTTCAGGCGATCAATCGCAGCTGTAGCGATAGGCGTCGTTGAGGTCCAGCGGCAGCACCAGCGTGCGGATCTTCGCGGCCCGCATCTTGGTGCAGAGCTTGTCGCGCGCGCCGTTCGTGTTCTTGCGGTACTTGGACGCGTACTCGGCGTTGAACACGGGCTTGTTCTTGCTGGTGAAGACCGTGTAGCCGCCGCACTCGTCGTACTGGTTGCACTGCTCGTTGACCGCCATGTCGAAGTAGGGCTCGAGCTGCGCCAGCTGGTCGACGTCGTTCTTCAGCGCGATCGCCAGGCCGCGGCCATGCGCCGCGTTGGCGAGGTACTTGTTGTAGTCGAGCTGCGTGGCTGCCGTCAGCGGGAAGCCGGTGCCGTTGGTGTAGCCGTCCACGTTGTCCGGCTCGACGCCGTCGCAGCCCTTGGACACGGCCAGGTCCAGCCGGCTCAGCATCACCGCGCGCACGTTGGCCGAGCGCGTGTCCAGCCACTTCTCGCCTTCCCAGCCGTCCAGCGCGTTGCCCATGTCGGCGGCGTTGAAGCGGTTGAAGTCGGCGCGCCAGTTCTCCGAGCTGCCCGCCGAGAAGTAGCACAGCACCTTGCGGCCCTGCGCCTTCAGCTGCGCGATCGTCTGCGCGGAGGTGTCGAACAGGTCGATGTCGTACACGGCCACGTTGTAGCCGGTGTTGAGCGTGCCGCTCAGCTGCCACTGCCAGGTCGTCGCGACGCCGGGCTTCCACCACGACTGCGCCTGGGCACCGGTGGTGGCGGCGAGCGCGGCGGCGGCGGCGACGAGGCCGGTGGCCATCGAACGGATCAGCGATCGTTTCATGAGTTCTCCTGTGGGTCGGGCCGTGTGCCGGCCCGGATGTTGTGGAACCCCCAACGTCCTCTCCGGGAAGCCGGCGTCAGAACTTGATGCTCGCGCCGATCGTGAACGCCCGGCCCCAGCGGTTGTAGCCCTGAGGCAGCGTGATGGAGCCGTTGCCCAGCGTGTACTCCTGCTTGGCGTCGGTCAGGTTGCGGCCCTCGATCGAGAGCTTCAGCCACTTGTTGAACTCGTAGGACGCCTGCGCGGTCACCCAGGTGATCGCCTTGGCGCGCTCGTTGAAGCCGGGGCCGATCACGTTGATCGCCGAGACGAAGTCGTCGGTGTGGTCGGCCGTCGCGCTCAGGCTCCATGGGCCCTTCTCGTACAGCAGGCTCAGCGAGGAGGTCGCCGGCGCGATGCCTTCGAGCGGCCGCTTCTCGCCGCCGACCCAACTGTCCGAGCGGTTGCGCGTGTACTGCGCCCGCACGCCCAGGCCGTTGTCCCACAGGTGCTGGAAGCCGATCTCCATGCCGCGCACCTTGGCCTTGTCGCCGTTGATCGGCTTCATCACATTGAAGAGATGGCCCGGCACGCCGATGTCCACGCCGGTCTGCCAGCTGGTGGTGATCTGGTTCTTGATGTCCTTCTGGAACACCGCGAAGGTCAGCGCCGAGTTGCGGGCGTAGTACCACTCCAGCGAGGCGTCGTACTGCTTGGCGCTGTAGGGCTTGAGGTCGGCGTTGCCGCCGAAGACCTGGGTGAAGTCGCCCCAGGCCACGCTGGCCGTGGTGCTGGTGGGCGCGAGCTGCTCGACCGAGGGCCGCGCCATCGTCTTGGCCGCGCCCAGGCGCAGCTGCAGCTGGTCGGTGAAGTGCCAGACGAAGTTGGCCGACGGCAGGCCGAAGGTGTACGAGGCGTCCTGCCCGATCTGCGTCGGCGCGGCATAGACCGCGGTGTAGTTGAAGGGGCCGTTCTCGGTCAGGCTCTCGATCTTGGCGTCCCAGGCCCTGGCCGAGGTCTTGGTCTTGACCAGGCGCACGCCGATGTCGGCGTTCCAGCGCTCGCCGGAGAGGTCGGCCTCGATGAAGAAGGAGGTGGTCTTCTCCCGCACGCGGTAGCTCTGCAGCGGGTTCCACACCGGCGCGGCCAGGCTGAAGTCGTAGGTGCCGCCGTCGGGGCGCGGCTTGCCGTTGTAGGCCTGCAGCGCCGCGAGGTAGTTGGGCACGTCGAAGCCCAGGAAGCTGCGCGGGAAGCTGCCGCTGACGCCGTTCATGAAGTTGGGCGGGCTCAGGTGCTGGTCCAGCACGTTGCCGCCGAGCTGGCCGACGTTGATCGCGTTGGCGCCGGAGTAGTAGTTCTCGCCGCCGTTGATCGCGTTGTCGACCAGGTCGCGGTGCTTGTCGCGCCGGGTGCTCTGCACGCCGAACTGGATCTGGTCGACGTTGAAGCGGTCCACCGACCACGCGCCGTTCAGCGTCAGGCCGCGGATCTTGTCGTCGATGTTGTCGCCGCTCAGTCCCAGGTAGTGGGTGTTGAAGTCGCTGGCGCCGAACTGGCCGCCGGCCAGGCCGTTGATCAGGTCGCGGCCGTCGGCGAAGGTCGTGCTGATGCTGGGCACCTGCGAGCCGGTCAGCTGCACCGTCGTCACATTGGGCTGGTTCATGCGCAGCACCGTGTAGGTGTCCTGCCCGCCCGAATGGCGCTTGGAGGTCGACTGGTACAGATCGCCGCTGAACTTCAGCGTCTCGGTCGCCTTCCACTCGGCGTTGACGCCGTACAGGGCGCTGTCGACGACGCGATGGGTGGTCAGGTTCAGCAGCTCCGGATTGAGCCGCTGCTCCGGGTCCGGGTTGTCCATCGTGAAGCCGGTGACGACGCCATTGCGGATCTGCATGTTGGACCAGCGACCCGGCGCGAACAGCGTGTAGAAGGACTGCTGGTAGCCGACCTGCGGCGAGTCCAGCCGCGTCCTGATGCCGTCGACGGTGACCTTCAACTGCTCGCTGGGCCGCCACTCGACCTTGCCCGACAGCGCGGTGCGCTTCTTCTGCTCCTGGATGGTGCCGACGCGGAACTGGCCGGGGCCGATCAGGCCTTCCTCGTCGGGGTCGAGCACGCCGTTGCCGTTCGGATCGATGTTGCCGCCCCAGGCATTGCCGGTCCAGTTGGCGGCCGGGTCGGCGATCGGGTTGCGGGTCCAGCCGCCGTCGTTGCCGGCGGTGTCGGTGCGGACCTTGCGGTCGGCGTAGACCAGGCCGACCAGCACGCCCAGCTCCTTGCCGAAGGTGTTGCTGTAGGTGGCCGAGAGCTTGCCGCCGTTGAGCCTGGACATCAGGTTGCGGTCGCCCTCGACGCGCAGCAGGGCGTGCTGGCCGGGCTGGTCGAAGGGGCTGGCGGAGCGGAGGTTGACCAGGCCGCCGATCGCGCCTTCCATCACCGAGGCCTGCGCCGACTTCACCACGTCGGCGCCGCTGATGATGTCCGACGGCAGCACGTCGAAGGCGAAATCGCGGCCCTCGCCGTCGGTGGCCAGGATGCGGTTGTTGAAGGTCGTCAGCGTGTATTCCGGCCCCAGGCCGCGCACGCTGACCTTCTGCCCCTCGCCGCCGGCGGTGCGCGAGATCGACACGCCGGTGATATGGCTCAGCGAGTCGGCCACGTTGTCGTCCGGGAAGCGGCCCAGCTCGGTCGCGCTGATGCTGTCCTGCACGCCCGAGGCACTGCGCTTGAGGTTGAGCGAGCGCTGCAGGCTGGCGCGGGTGCCGGTGACCTCGACGCGCTCGAGCGTCTGGTCGGCGTCCCTGGCCTTGGCGTCGGCCTTGGCTTCCGACGCCGCCGGCGCCGGTGGCTGCACCTGCGCCTGGGCCGCGCCCATGGCGGCCAGCGCGGCGATCGCCGCGGCGGCGGCAACGGGCCGCGGCGCGAATCGGGCGATCAGGAGGGAGGTCTGGGGAGCTCGCATCTCAGGGTTCCTTGTGTTGGCTGGCGGCTTGCGGCAAGTCTACGCAGTCTTTCGAATGATTTCGCATATCGTTTTTACCGACGTTTTGTCTTTCGCTTATCACTTTGACGAAAGAATTTGGATGCGCGAGCGGCACCTATCCACGTCGACCTCACCCTGATTCCCACGGGTTTTCCCTCGAAATCGCGCCTTTCAGGCCGCGCCAGCCTGTCTTCCGTTGTGTTTTCAATTTCGCTGCACTATTCTTTCGTTCGAAAGCCCAATCCTTCGAACGAGACGAAAGCGATTCATGCAACGACCCTGGCTGACCTACGCGCTGATCACCACCCTGTTCTGGGGCGCCTGGGGCGCGCTGACCGGCCTGTCCTCGGCGCGCGGCTTTCCGGACACGCTGGTCTACGTCGTGTGGGCGCTGACCATGGTCCCGCCGGCGCTGATCGTGCTGGCGCGCGCCGGCTGGCGGCTGCAGCGCGACCGGCGCGCGGTGGTGCAGGGTCTCACGGTGGGCTTGCTCGGCGCTGGCGGCCAGATGCTGCTGTTCCGCGCGGTGGAAAGCGGCCCGGCCTACCTGATCTTCCCGATCGTGTCGCTGTCGCCGGCGGTGACGATCGCGCTGTCCTTCGGGCTGCTGCGCGAGCGCACCGGCAAGCTCGGCGTGGCCGGCATCGTGCTGGCGCTGTGCGCGCTGCCGCTGTTCGACTTCCAGCCCGGCCAGCAAGGCCAGCCGCTGGGCGCCTGGTTCGCGCTGGCACTGGTGGTGATGGCGGCCTGGGGCCTGCAGGCCTATTTCCTGAAGACCGCCAACAACGCCGCCAGCGCCGAGAGCGTCTTCTTCTACATGACCGTCAGCGCGCTGCTGTGCATCCCGGCCGCGCTGTGGATGACCGACTTCTCGCGTCCCATCCCCTGGGGCTGGGACGGCCCCGGCCTGGCGGCCGCCATCCAGGTGCTGAACGCGATCGGCGCGCTGACCCTGGTCTACGCCTTCCGCCACGGCCAGGCGCTGGTGGTTTCGCCGCTGGTCAACGCCGGCGCGCCGCTGCTGACGGCGCTGGCCTCGATGGCGATGAGCGGCAGCGCGCCCGGCGGCACCAAGCTCGCCGGCGTGGCGCTGGCGCTGCTCGCCGCGCTGCTGCTGGCGCTCCAACCCGAAGGCGAGGCCAAGGCCTGACCACCGGGTCCCGGCCCCGCCACGCCCCAGCCACACCACGTCCCCACGCATTGCCCCCGGGACAGGAAGGACCTCCCTTGAAGCTCATGCTCGATCTCGTGCGGCGCCATCGGCAGTCGGCGTCCGCCAGCGCGATCTCCGCCACCCTCCCCGCCGCGATCTCCGCCGCCACCGACGGCCCCGCCGTCGGCATCCCGTCGATGTGCTCGGCGCATCCGGTCGTGCTGGCGGCGACGCTGCGCGAGTGCGCCGCGCTCGGCCGGCCGGCGCTGATCGAGGCGACCTCCAACCAGGTCAACCAGGACGGCGGCTACACCGGCATGACGCCGATCGACTTCCGCCGCTTCGTCGAATCGCTGGCCCGCATCGAGGGCCTGGCGCCGGAGCTGCTCGTGCTGGGCGGCGACCACCTCGGGCCCAATGCCTGGCGCCGCTTGCCCGCGGCGCAGGCGATGGCCAAGGCCGAGGTGATGGTGGCGCAGTACGTCGCGGCGGGCTTCCGCAAGATCCACCTGGACTGCTCGATGTCCTGCGCCGACGACCCGGTGCCGCTGCCCGAGCCCGAGATCGCGGCCCGCGCGGTGCGGCTGTGCCTGGCGGCCGAGCAGGCCTGGCGCGAGGCGCCCGACCGCGGCGAGCCGCCGGTCTACGTCATCGGCACCGAGGTGCCGGTGCCGGGCGGCGCGCACGAGGACCTGGACGAACTGGCGGTGACCTCGCCCGAGGCGGCCGGCGCGACGCTGGCGCTGCACCGCGAGGCCTTCACCGCGGCCGGCCTGGACGCGGCCTGGGCGCGGGTGATCGCGATGGTGGTGCAGCCGGGGGTCGAGTTCGACCACCACAAGGTCATCGACTACCGGCCGGAGAAGGCCCGCGCGCTGAGCGCCTTCATCGAATCGCAGCCGGGCCTGGTCTTCGAGGCGCACTCGACCGACTACCAGACGCCGCAGCGGCTGGCGCAACTGGCGCGCGACCATTTCGCGATCCTCAAGGTCGGGCCCGGCGCCACCTTCGCGCTGCGCGAGACGCTGTGGGCGCTGGCCGCCGTGGAGCACGAGTGGCTGGGCCGCGGCGGTCGCGACGCCAATGAGGACGGCCTCATCGGCACGGTGCTCGGCGTGATGCGCGCCGAGCCCGAGCACTGGCGCCCGTACTACCAGGACCCCGCGCGCCTGCAGGTGGACCTGGCCTACAGCCTGAGCGACCGCATCCGCTACTACTGGGCGCATCCCAAGGTCCAGGCCGCCTGCGCGGCGCTGCTGGACCGGCTGGAGCACTCCCCGCCGCCGCTGACGCTGCTGAGCCAGTTCCTGCCACGCCAGTACGACGCGATCCGCGACGGCCGCCTGCGCAACCGTCCGGCGGAGCTGCTGCGCGATGGCGCGGCGCAGTCGCTGCGTCCCTACCTCGCCGCCTGCGCCGCCTGAGCGACGGGCGCCCTCCTCCAGAACCCGACCTGCCACGATGAGCCTGCTCCACTTCGCCCCCGCCGACCTCGATCGCCGCGGCGCGGCCCACACCGCCCGAGAGATCGCCCAGCAACCCGAGGTGTGGCGCGCCGTGCATGCGCTGGTGGCGTCCCGGCGCGAGGCGCTCGACGCCTTCCTGCAGCCGCTGCTGGCGCGGCCCGACCTGCGCATCGTGCTCACCGGCGCCGGCAGCTCGGCCTTCATCGGGCAATGCCTGGCCCCGGCGCTGCTGCAGCAGCTGGGCGCGCGGCCCGGCATCCGCGTCGAGGCGATCGCCACCACCGACATCGTCTCCAACCCCGCCCAATGCCTGCAGCCCGGCGTGCCGACGCTGCTGGTGTCGTTCGCGCGCTCGGGCAACAGCCCCGAGAGCCTGGCCGCGGTCGACCTGGCCGATGCCGCGGTCCAGGACTGCCACCACCTGGCCGTCACCTGCGCGGCCGAGGGCACGCTGGCGCGGCGGCTCGGCGCGCACCCGCGCGCCCAGGTGCTGCTGCTGCCGGACGAGACCCACGACCGCGCCTTCGCGATGACGTCCAGCTTCACCGGCATGCTGCTCGCCGCCGCCTGGGCCTTCGGGCTGCCGCTGCCCACGCCGCAGGCGCTGGGCGACGCGGCCACGCGGCTGCTGGCCAGCGAGGCGGATCGCCTGGTGGCGCTCAGCGAGCAGCCCTTCGAGCGCGTCGTCGTGCTGGGCAGCAACGGCCTCAAGGGCCTGGCCCACGAGGCGGCGCTGAAGATCCTGGAGCTGACCGACGGCCGGCTGGTGGCGCTGGCGGATTCGCCGCTGGGCTTCCGGCATGGGCCCAAGACGGTGCTGAACGAGCGCACGCTGGTGCTGATCCTGATGTCCAACGACAGCTACACCTGCCGCTACGACCAGGACCTGCTGCGCGAGCTGCGCCGCCAGGGCCGCGGCCGCGTCGTCGCGCTGAGCACGGCGGCGCTCAACGGCACCGACGCGCTGTCCGAGGACGACGTGCTGCTGGACCTGCCGGCCAACGTGCCCGACCTGGCGCTGGCGCCGGTGGCGCTGGTCTTCGGGCAGTGCCTGGCGCTGCTGGCCTCGCTCAAGCTGGGCATCACGCCGGACAATCCGAGCGCGTCCGGCACCGTGACCCGCGTGGTCAGCGGCGTCACCATCCACCCGCATCCGCAGGGCTGACTCCCGATGAGCGCGATGACATCGACGATCGCCGACGACCACCAGCGCGCGGCTGACCGCGACGCGGTCTACCTCGGCATCGACGGCGGCGGCACGAAGACCAGCTTCCTGCTGCTGGCCGGCGACGGCCGTCTGCTGGCGCGGCATGTGTCGACGACCAGCTACTACCTGGAGATCGGTTTCGACGCGCTGCGCGCGCTGCTGCACGAGGGCATCGCCCAGACGCTGCGGCAGGCGGGACTGAGCCACGCATCGGTGCGCTCGGCCTTCGCCGGGCTGCCGGCGCATGGCGAGGACAGCGCGCTGCTGCCGGCCTTCGACGCGCTGCTCGCGGACCTGCCGCTCGCGCGGGTCGGCAACGACATGGTGTGCAGCTGGGCGGGCTCGCTCGGCGGGCGCGACGGCATCAGCCTGGTCGCGGGCACCGGCTCCATCGCCTATGGCGAGTGGCGGGGCCGCGGCGCGCGCAGCGGCGGCTGGGGCGAGGTCTTCGGCGACGAGGGCTCGGCCTACTGGCTGGCGCGCGAGGGCCTGGCGCTGTTCTCGCGCATGGCAGACGGGCGCGCGGAGCCGGGGCCCTTGCTCGCGCTGGTGCGGCGGCATTTCGGACTGGCGCACGACCTCGATGTCTGCGCGGCGGTCAACGGCGCCGCGGCGCGCAGCCGGCTCGCGCAGCTGGCGCGGCTGGTCTCGGCCGCGGCGGCCGAGGGCGATGCACAGGCCGCGACCCTGCTGGCACGCGCGGGGGAGGAGCTGGCGCTGCTCGCGGCCGGCGTGGCGCGGCAGCTGGATCTCCCGGCTGAGGCGGCGGTCAACGTGTCGTACACCGGCGGGGTCTTCGAGGCCGGCGATGCGGTCACCGGAGCGTTGCGCGCGGCAATGGCCAAGTCGCTGCCGAATGCGGCGCTCGTGGCACCGAAGTTCGGACCGGAGCTGGGCGCGGCGATGTATGCGGCGCGGTTGGCCGGGGCGCGGCTGGAGCCGGACACGCACGCCGTTGCGGCGCTGGCGCGCTGAGCGAGCGGCATTCGGCCGCCGCTTCGGCGCCCTCTCGGTGGCTTCCGAACGCAGCAACCTCGATATCATTCGAAAGTTCACGTCTTCCGGATCCTCATGTCCACCACCCGCGCCCCGAGTTCCACGTCCGCCGACAAGCGCGACGCCTCGCTGCTGATCGACGAGCGGCGCCAGCTGATCCGCGACCAGGTGCAGGCGCAGGGGCGGGTCACGGTGGAGGAACTGGCCGAGCGTTTCGGCATCTCGGTGGTCACCATCCGCAGCGACCTCAACGCGCTTGCCGCCGGCGGCGCGCTGCTGCGCACGCACGGCGGCGCGCTGGCGCATCGCGACACCGAGGAGGTGCCCATCAGCGTCAAGCAGAAGCTGCATCACGAGCAGAAGGTGCGCATCGCCATCGAGGCGGCGAAGCTGATCCGCGACGGCGAGACGGTGATGCTGGACTCGGGCTCGACCACCGAGGAGATCGCCAAGCAGATCCGCGGCCTGCGGCTGCAGTCGCTGAACGTGATCACCAATGCGCTGAACATCGCGATGCTGCTGGCGACGGTGCCCGGCGTGAACGTGATCATGCCGGGCGGGCTGCTGCGGCCGAACTCCTATTCGCTGTCGGGCCCGCAGGCGGTGACCGCGCTGCAGAGCCTCTACGCGGATCGCCTCTTCCTCGGCGTGGACAGCCTCGATCCGGAGATCGGCGTCATGACGCCGCACCTGCTGGAGGCGCAGCTGAACGCGCAGATGATGAAGATCGCGCGCCAGGTGGTCGCGGTCGCGGATGCGTCCAAGCTGATGAAGCGCAACCTGTCGGTGATCGCGCCCGTCGAGCAGCTCGACCTGCTGATCACCGACAAGGACGCCGACGAGGCCATCGTCGGCGAGCTGCGGCGCCGCGGCGTCGAGGTCGTGCTGGCTTGAACGGCTCGGCCGCGCGGCCCGCGGGCCCGATCAGCGCTTGAACTGCGCGCAGGGATCCTCGCGCGACGGCGCGGGCGCGCGCTCGACGCGGTCGTAGCCGCCGGCGGGCGCGGCGCTGCCGGGCTCGAGGTAGGCGACGGCATCGATGTCCGTCGACGGCACGCCGGCCGCCTGCAGGTAGACGGGCACCGCGAGGTCGCGCCGCACATGGCCGTTGCCGGCGATCAGCACCACCCGCTTCGCGCCCGCCTCCCGGGCGTCGAGCATCGCCCGCGCCATCGCCGCATCGCGGGCCCGCTGGGCTTGCACCATGCCGGGCAGCATCGCCTCGGGCATCGCGCCGCAGTGTCCGTCCTGGATGTCCTGGCGCAACGCGTCCTGCTGCGCGCCGTTCCACGCGGTGCGCTCGCGCAGCGCGAGCAGGTCGGCAGGCCAGGCCGCATCGCCTTCACGAACGATCCGGCGGACCTGGTCGCGGTCGATGTTGCCGCCGCGGATGTCGGCGCCCGATTGCAGGGCGGCCACGAACAGCGGCTGGTGCAGCGGCCAGCGCCAACTCTTGCGGTCGAGCTTCGCGGCGTCGATGACGGCATTCACGTCGCCGGGCGCAGCCTGGCGGGCCCGCGCGACCGCCGCATCCTCGCTGCGCGAGAACTGCTCGAAGACGACGACCGTGCGCGGCTCCTGCGCGATCAGGCGGCGCAGCTGCTCGGCGCGGGCGCGGTGGTGCTCGGGGTTGTCGTGGAGCTCGCCGAGCAGGACGAACGGAGGTTCGGACCGGGCGGCAGACGCCGAGGCGATTGGCGCCGAGCCCGAGCCCATCGACCCCACCGAGGCGGCGGCGGCGGGCGAGGCCGAGGCGGGTGCCGCCGTGCGTGCAGTGGCTGAGGCTGTGGCCGTTGTCGGAGACCCGCAGGCTGCGAGCAGCAGCGGGAGCAGCGCCAGCGCGGCGCTACGGAAGGCGATGTTCATGGTCGATCCTGGAAGACAGGGAAACGGGAACAGGCCTGCCGAGCGAAGGCTGGGTCGGGCGGAGGGATCAGCGGCGGATTGTCGCCGCCGCGCGGGGGCCGGACCGGCTCCCGCGTTCAGCGCTTGGGTGCGTCGGTGCGCCGGCCCTTCAACGGATCGTCATCACCGACCGCATCGCCTTCACCGCGCCCTCGCCCATCGCGGCGCCGAAGCGCTTGGCGATGCGTTCGGCGACGTTGTCGCGCGGCGTGTAGTCGACGACCTCCTCGGCCTTCACCACCTCGCGGGCGACGTAGTCCAGGTTGCCGGTGCCGTCGGCCAGCCCGAGCTTGATCGCCTGCTCGCCGTTCCAGAACAGGCCCGAGAACATCTCCGGCGTCTCCTTCAGGCGCGTGCCTCGGCCCTCGCGCACGACGGCGATGAACTGCTGGTGGATCTGGTCCAGCATCGCCTGCGCATAGGCCTGCTGCTTGGGCGTGACCGGCGAGAACGGATCCAGCATCCCCTTGTTCTCGCCCGCGGTCATCAACCGGCGCTCGACGCCGACCTTCTTCATCACCTCGGTGAAGCCGAAGCCGTCCATCAGCACGCCGATCGAGCCCACCACCGAGGCCTTGTCGACATAGATCTCATCGGCGCCCGCCGCGATGTAGTACGCGCCCGAGGCGCAGATCTCCTCGACCACCGCGTAGACCTTCTTGTTGTGCAGCGCCTTCAGGCGCTTGAGCTCGTCGTTGACGATGCCCGCCTGCACCGGGCTGCCGCCGGGCGAGTTGATGCGCAGCACCACCGCCTCCGAGCCCTGGTCCTCGAACGCGGCCTTCAGCGCGGCGTTGATCAGCTCGGCGCTGGCCTCGGTGTCCGGCGCGATCTCGCCGCGCACCTCCACCAGCGCGGTGTGTGGGCCGGTGGTCGCGCCGCCGTGGTGCCGGGTCGAGAACATGGACCAGACCAGCAGCAGGAGCAGCGTCACCCAGATCAGGCGGAAGAAGGTCTTCCAGCGCCGGTCGCTGCGGCGGTCGCGCAGGTAGTCATGGGCGAACTGCTCGATCACGTGTTCATAACGCCCGGGCAGGCCGGTCGCGGGCGTCGCCGGGGCGGGCGCGGCCGATGCGGTCGCGGGGGCAGGAGCGGATGCCGGGGTGGGCGCCGGCTTCAGCATGTCCTCGGGCCGCGGCGTCGCGTCGGGGATGGGACGCGGCAGGTCGGAGTCGTTGTCTTGGCTCATTCAATCCTCGAAGGCTGGCCGCGTGTCGCGGGAGGGATACCAGAAGACCTGGCCGTCGCGCTCGCGCACGTCGAGCTTGGTCAGGCCGATGCGGCCGCACATGCCGGTGACGCAGCGCCCGTCTCGCGGGTGGTACACGGCGCCATGGATGCTGCAGATGATGTATTCCTTCCGGCTGTCCAGGAACTCGCCTTCCTGCCAGTCCATCTCGGTGGGGACGTGGGCACAGCGGTTGAGGTAGCCGACCACCTCGCCGTCGAAGCGCAGCGTGAAGGCCGATGCCGGCTGGCGGAAGTGCAGCACGTCGAAGGTGTGCGCGCGGCCGCGCTCCTCCAGCTCGGCGGAGGCGCACAGCGGCACGGGGGACGGGTCTTGCTCGGGGGGCATGGGGAGGGAACGGTCGGGGGAATCAGGCATGTGCCCTCAGGCATGGGCCCTCAGGCATGGGCCAGCAGCCAGTCGCGCAGCGTCGGCACGTCGTGCGCGACCAGCAGCGGCTCGAAGTCCCGCAGCGACTCGTGCGCATGGGCGCCGTAGGTCACCGCGATCGCCGGGCAGCCCGCGTTGCGCGCCAGCTGCAGGTCGTGGGTCGTGTCGCCGATCATCAGCGTGCGCTCGGGATCGGCGCCGAACTCGCGCATCAGCTCCAGCAGCATCTGCGGGTTGGGTTTGCCGGCGGTCTCGTCGGCGGTGCGGGTGCCGTCGAACAGCGTCGTCATCTCGACCGCGGCCAGCGCCTCGTCCAGGCCCCGGCGGCTCTTGCCGGTCGCCACCGCCAGCCAGTGGTGGCGCGCCTTGAGGTCCCGCAGCAGCCCGGGCACGCCGTCGAAGAGCGTCACCTCGTGGGCGGACGCGAAGTAGTGATGGCGATAACGCTGACCGAGCTCCGGATAACGCGTCCGGTCCAGCCCCGGCAGCGCATATTCCAGCGCCTCGATCAGGCCCATGCCGATGACGTAGGCGGCGCGCTCGCGCGAGGGCGGCTCCAGGCCCAGGTCGGCGGCGGCCGCCTGCATGCAGCGCACGATCAGCGCGGTGGAATCGAACAGGGTGCCGTCCCAGTCGAAGACGATCAGGTCGAAGCGTTGAGGCATGGCGTCAAGGAGCGGGTCGTCAGGGGCGGGTCGTCAGGGCGCCGGGCGGCGCAGCGCGGCCAGGAGTGTCTCGCACTCGGGCGGCAGCGGCGCGTTCAAGGTCAAGGTCTCGCCGGTGGCGGGATGCGTGACGCGCAGCTGGCGCGCGTGCAGGAACATCCGGTCGAAGCGCAGCGCGCCCCGCGCGAGCGCGCGGTTGGCTTCGAAGTCGCCGTACTTCGGATCGCCGACGATCGGATGGCCCTCGTGGGCCAGGTGCACCCGGATCTGGTGCGTGCGCCCGGTCTTGATGGTCACGTCCAGCAGGCTGTAGCCGGCGTCGTCCGGCGTCCGACCCGGGAGGGCCTCCATCACCTTCACCAGGCTGATCGAGCGCTTGGCCTGGTCCGCCTGCGGATCGCCCGCGTTGGGGACCGCCCGCACCCAGCGCTCGCCGTCGCTGCCGACGAACTTGAGCAGCGGGACGTCCACCACCTTCCTGGACTTCGCCCAGGCGCCGCTCACCAGCGCCGCGTAGGTCTTGCCGGTTTCGCGGTCGCGCAACTGGTCCTGCAGGTGCGTCAGCGCGCTGCGCTTCTTGGCGATCATCAGCAGGCCGGAGGTTTCCTTGTCGAGCCGGTGGACCAGCTCCAGGAACTTCGCCTGCGGCCGCGCGCGACGCAGCTGCTCGATCACGCCGAAGCTGACGCCCGAGCCGCCATGCACCGCGACGCCGGCGGGCTTGTCGACGACGATCAGGTGCTCGTCCTCGAAGACGATGGGGAATTCGCGGGCGGGGATGGCGGGCTCGGTGGGTTTCTCCGCCAGCCGCACCGGCGGCACGCGGACGACGTCGCCCACTTCCAGGCGCGAATCGGCCGAGCAGCGGCCCTTGTTGATGCGCACCTCGCCGGACCGGATGATCCGGTAGACCAGCGTCTTGGGCGCGCCCTTGAGCTCGCGGATCAGGAAGTTGTCCAGCCGCTGACCGGCGGAGCCGTCGTCCACCGTCAGCAGCCGCACCTGCGCCGGGGCCGAAGCCGACTCCGACACGGTCGGTTTGACGGGGCTCGCCCCCCTCGTGGCACTGCGGGCAGTCCCTGGGGCGGCTTTGCGGGCTTTAGCCCCTATAATGCTGCTTGCCACGTTTGCGTTGTAAGTATTTGATTTTTCTCATTTTACTCGGACGTGAGCGTTCGAGTCCGACGAGAACGTGGCATTGAGCGGCCATTGTGAGTAGGCTGCTCATTACTTTTGGTGATGCAACATCAGGTCATCGCGTCGAGTCCGCTTCCCAAAGCGAGCGGGCAGTCACGAGGGCCGGATGGCAGAGCAACGTCGTCAGAACCATTGCTCACGCGGTCGACCGCATCCTCGGATGTCGGCAGGCGGCGCGGGCAGCACAACAAGGTTTCACGACGTCAGCGAGGGGGCGCAAGTCCCGGCGCTGACGTCAGCACCCAGGCCCCGTTTCCGGATGTTTTCCTCGGTCTTTCCCACCCCCCGCCGCCTGCGAGCGCGTGTTGGCTTCGTCCACACGCCGGGCTCCGGCCGTGGTCGGGTCGCGCCTGAAGCGGCGCGCAGGCGGACCGGAACAGACGACCCGGGGCCCGCGGTGCACGCGCCAACGCTGCAGCGCTGAACGGTCAACGCGCCGTTCAATTGCAGTCCAGGGCGATCCTTTCATTGGTTCTTTCGCGTTTCTCGTGCATCGGTCGAATCGCCCGCCGGTGAATAGCCGGCAGCGGTTCACTTGAAGATGCGCGCCAGCGGCTTGGCCCTGGCGTGGAGGAGAACTGATGAAACGCATGCTGATCAACGCGACGCAGCAGGAAGAGCGTCGCCTGGCCATCGTCGATGGCCAGAAGCTGCTGGACTTCGAGACCGAGATCGAAGGCCGCGAGCAGCGCAAGGGCAACATCTACAAGGCGGTGGTGACGCGCGTCGAGCCGTCGCTGGAAGCCTGCTTCGTGGATTACGGCGAGGACCGCCACGGCTTCCTGCCCTTCAAGGAAATCTCGCGCCAGTACTTCCGGGACGGCGCCGATGTGCGCTCGGCCAAGATCCAGGACGTGATCAAGGAAGGCCAGGAACTGCTGGTCCAGGTCGAGAAGGAAGAGCGCGGCAACAAGGGCGCGGCGCTGACGACCTTCGTGTCGCTGGCCGGTCGCTACCTGGTGCTGATGCCCAACAACCCGCGCGGTGGCGGCGTCTCGCGCCGCATCGAGGGCGAGGACCGCGAGGAACTCAAGGAAGCGCTGGACCAGCTCGAGTACCCCAAGGGGATGTCGCTGATCGCGCGCACCGCGGGCATCGGCCGTTCCGCCGCCGAGCTGCAGTGGGACCTGAACTACATGCTCAAGCTGTGGACCGCCATCGACGAGGCGGCCCAGGGCGGCAAGGGCGCGTTCCTGATCTATCAGGAGTCGTCGCTGGTGATCCGCGCGATCCGCGACTACTTCACCGCCGACATCGGCGAGATCCTGATCGACACCGACGACATCTTCGAGCAGGCCCATCAGTTCATGACCCACGTGATGCCGGAGACGGCACACAAGGTCAAGCGCTACCGTGACGACGCGCCGCTGTTCAGCCGCTTCCAGATCGAGCACCAGATCGAGACGGCCTTCAGCCGCACGGTGAACCTGCCGTCGGGCGGCGCCATCGTGATCGACCACACCGAGGCGCTGGTCTCGGTGGACGTGAACTCGGCGCGCGCCACCCGCGGCGGCGACATCGAGGAAACCGCCACCCGCACCAACCTGGAAGCCGCCGACGAAATCGCGCGCCAGATGCGTCTGCGGGACCTGGGCGGCCTGATCGTCGTGGACTTCATCGACATGGAGGAGTCCAAGAACCGCCGCGAGGTCGAACAGCGCCTGCGCGACGCGCTGCGCCAGGACCGCGCCCGCGTGCAGTTCAGCTCGATCAGCAAGTTCGGCCTGCTGGAGCTGAGCCGCCAGCGCCTGCGTCCGGCGCTGAGCGAAGGCAGCCACATCACCTGCCCGCGCTGCAACGGCACCGGCCACATCCGCGACACCGAATCGTCGGCGCTGCAGATCCTGCGCATGGTCCAGGAAGAGTCCATGAAGGACAACACTGCGGCCGTGCACGTGCAGGTCCCGGTGGAAGTGACCAGCTTCCTGCTCAACGAGAAGCGCACCGAGATCACCAAGATCGAGCTGAAGCAGCGCGTGACCGTGCTGCTGGTGCCCAACAAGCATCTGGAGACGCCGAACTACAAGCTCGAGCGCCTGCGCCACGACGATCCGCGCCTGGAGAACCTGCAGGCGAGCTACACGATGATCGAGGAGCCGCAGGAAGAGGTGGGCATCACCCGCCGCGGCGCCGAGAAGAAGAACAAGCAGGAGCCGGTGATCAAGGGCCTGATGCCGGAGCAGCCGGCACCGATGCCCGCGCCGGCACCCGCGCCCAAGGCGGCGGAACCGGTGGTCGCGGCGCCCGCGCCGACGGCTCCCGCGGCGCCGGTCGCGGCGGGCGGTGGTTTCTTCGGCTGGATCAAGAACCTGTTCGGCGGCGCGCCCGCGCCGGCCCCGGCGCCCGCTGCGGAAGCGAAGGCCACCGAGCCGGCCAAGAAGGAACGCGGCGAGCGCGGCGATCGTGACCGCAACGCCCGTGGCGAGCGCGGCGACCGCAACCGCCGTGGTGAACGCGGCGATCGTGGCGAGCGCGGTGAACGTGCCGAACGCGGTGACCGTGGTGACCGCAACGAGCAGAAGGCCCGTGACGGCAAGCCGCGCGGCGAAGGCAAGCCGCAGCAGGAAGGCCGCGGAGAGCGTCCGGAGCGTGGCGATCGCGCCGAGCGTGGCGATCGTGCTGAACGCGGTGAGCGCGGTGAGCGCGGCGGTGACCGCAGCCGTCGCAACGAGCGCGCCGACAAGCCGGAGCAGGCCGTCGAAGGCGCACCGCGCCAGGAACGCGCGGAGCGTGGCGATCGTCCGGAACGGGGCGAGCGCGGTGATCGTGGCGAGCGTGGCGAAGGCCGCCGCCGCCGCGAGGAGCGCGCCGCCGAGGTGACGCAGGAGCAACTCGCGCCGCTGGCCGGCACCGAGGCCGCCAACACCGAGTCGCCGATCGCTTTCGCCGACACCCAGCCGCTGGAGACGCCGCTGGAAACGCCGCTGGGCGAGGCCGGCGAAGAGCGTCAAGGCCGTCGCCGTCGCCGTCGCGGCAACCGCGGTGAGCGTGGCGCCGAAGGCATCGAGGGCGCGGAGCAGGTCGAAGGCACGCTGGTCGAAGGCCAGGCGCCGGAAGCGGGCGAGGCCTCGTTCGCCGAGGGCGCCGAGTCCGCCGCCGCGCCGGTGGTCGAGGGCGAAACCCCCGCCGAAGCCGTTGAAGGCGCCGAAGGCGAAGGCCGCGGTGAAGGCCGCCGCCGTGGCCGGGGTCGCGACCGCTATCGTCGCGACCGCCGCGAAGGCGAAGGCGCTCCCGCCGAAGGCGGCGAGGGTGCGAATGGCCTGATCGCGGAAGGCGAGGTCGCTTCGCCGGCCGTGGCCGCGCTGGATGGCATCGTCCTGGACGCGGGTGCCGCGCCGAAGCAGCTGGAACTGGGCGAATCGCCGAAGCAGGCGCCGGCGCAAGCCGTCGCGCCCGCACCGGTGGCTGCCGCGCCGGCTCCGGCCGCCGCCCCGGTCGTGCCGCGCTTCGAGCTGCCGATGACCGAGCTCAGCGCCGTCGCCGATGGCGCCGGCCTGGTCTGGGTCAACAGCGATGCCGACAAGATCGCCGCCGCCCAGGCCGCGATCGCCGCCGAGCCCGCCCCGGCACCGCTGGGCCGCGAGCCGGCACCGGTCGTGGTGGTCGACGACGGCCCGCTGGTGCTGGTCGAGACCCGCAAGGACCTCAGCCAGTTCAAGCTGCCCTTCGAGGCCTGATCGCCCCGCATGAACTCCCTCTCCCGCCTGCGGGAGAGGGAAGGGGTGAGGGCCGGCCTCCGCAGGTGCACCTGATGGAGACCCTTCACCCCACCCTCTCCCCGTCCGCGGGGAGAGGGTGTCATCGAGGCACGAGTTGATTTCGCAAGAGCCGCCGAGTTACCCCCGGCGGCTTTCCTTTTGGGGTGTCACAAGCGCCCGACGACACGACGGAGACTTCCCTTGAACACCTCCACCATCGCTGCCCCGGGCGGCACCGCCGGCAGCGCCGCGCAGGCCGCGCCCAAGATGCCGCCGCAGATCCCCTACATCATCGCCAACGAGGGCTGCGAGCGCTTCAGCTTCTACGGGATGCGCAACATCCTGACGGTGTTCCTGATGACCAGCCTGCTGCTGGCCATTCCTGAACCGCTGCGCAAGGGCGAGGCCAAGGAGGTGTTCCACACCTTCGTGATCGGCGTCTATTTCTTCCCGCTGCTGGGCGGCTGGCTGTCCGACCGCTTCTTCGGCAAGTACAACACCATCTTCTGGCTGAGCCTGGTGTACTGCGCCGGCCACGCCTGCCTGGCGATCTTCGAGGACAACCTGCGTGGCTTCTATTTCGGCCTGTTCCTGATCGCGCTGGGCTCGGGCGGCATCAAGCCGCTGGTCAGCTCCTTCATCGGCGACCAGTTCGACAAGAGCAACCGCACGCTGGCGCAGAAGGTCTTCGACGCCTTCTACTGGATCATCAACTTCGGCTCCTTCTTCGCCTCGCTGCTGATGCCGATCTTCCTGGACAAGTTCGGCGCCAGCGTCGCCTTCGGCATCCCGGGCGCGCTGATGTTCCTGGCCACCCTGATCTTCTGGAGCGGCCGCCGCAAGTACACGCATGTGCCGGCGGGCCAGTCGCACCGCGATCCCCATGGCTTCCTGAAGGTGGTGCGCACGGCGCTGCTGACGCAGGCACCGGGCCAGGGGCGCGGCGGCCTGATCGTGGCCGGCCTGGGCGTGGTGCTGGCGATCGGGGCGCTGGCCCTGACGCCCAACCTGGGCTTCGTGATCGCCTTCTGCTCGGCCCTGGTGCTGGTCATGGGCTTCGGCGGCATCGGCGCCTGGATGCAGCTGGAACGCGCCCGCGCGGTGCATCCGGCCGAGGCCGTCGAAGGCGTGCGCCAGGTGCTGCGCCTGCTGGTGCTGTTCGCGCTGGTCACGCCCTTCTGGTCCCTGTTCGACCAGAAGGCCTCGACCTGGGTGCTGCAGGCCGACCAGATGGCCAAGCCGGAGTGGTTCAAGTCCTCGATGATGCAGGCGCTCAATCCGGCCCTGGTCATGATCCTGATCCCGTTCAACAACCTGGTGCTGTACCCGCTGCTGGCCCGCCTGGGCCTGAAGGTGACGGCGCTGCGCCGCATGGGCGCGGGCATCGCGTTCGCCGGCCTGGCCTGGATCGTGGTGGGCGGGCTGCAGCTGTGGATCGACGGCGGTCACGTGGTCGACATCACCTGGCAGGTGCTGCCCTACGCGCTGCTGACGCTGGGCGAGGTGCTGGTGTCGGCGACCGGCCTGGAGTTCGCCTACAGCCAGGCGCCGCTGGCGATGAAGGGCGTGATCACCAGCTTCTGGAACCTGTCGGTGACCATCGGCAACTTGTGGGTGCTGCTGGCGAATTCGAGTGTCAAGGGTGCGGCGGTGACGGCCTACATCCAGTCGACCGGCACCAGCGTGACGGCCTTCCAGATGTTCTTCTTCGCCGGCTTCGCGCTGCTGGCGGCACTGCTGTTCGCGCTCTACGCGCGTGGCTACCGCATGCAGGACAACTACCGGGGCTGAAGCTCCACTCCTCAAGGAAGCGTCAACGATGAATCGACTCCTCTCGCTGGCCACCGCGCTGGCCCTCCATGCCGCGATCGCGACGCCGGCGGCGCTGGCGCAGACCAGCGTCAAGCTCAACCTGGTGCCGCTGCCGTCGACGCGGCAACAGGTCGACCTGACCATGGACACCCGCATGAACATGTCCATGCGGCTGCCGGCGGACGCGCCCGAGCAGGCGCGCGCCGAGGCCGAGCAGCTGAAGGCCGCCATGCCGTTGACGATGACCATGGCGATGCGCCAGACGCTGTCGACCTCGGCCAAGGCGGCCGATGGCGGCTACACCCTGGATGCGGAGATGGCGACGCTCAAGACCGAGATGCGCAATGCGTCCGGTCAGCTTCAGCCGCTGCCGCCGCCGATGACCTTCCGCTTCAACGCGCGGCTGAAGGACGACCAGTTCGAGCAGATCGACATGCAGCTGCCTGCCACGGCCGCGTCGCAGGCGCTGAGCAAGGAGCTGCAGGAGCAGCTCTTCAACCAGAGCTTCGACTGGATGCGCAAGTTCAATGGCGTGACGCTGAAGGTCGGCGAATCGGTCGAGGTGCCGGTCGAGATGAACCTGCCGATGGGCGCATCCAAGCAGCTGGGCAAGGTGGTGGGCCGATACACCCTGACCGGCGTGCGCCAGGGCGTGGCGTCGTTCGACGTCGCGGTGACGATGGCCATGGACGTCGCGCTGCCGGTGTCCGCGCCGGCGTCGGCGGCCGCCACCTCTGCCGCCGCCTCCAGCGCGACGGAGGCGACCGCCCCGGCGCCGGCCGCGTCCGCGCCGGCCGAGGTGAAGGGCTCGATGACCGCGACCGGCAGCGGCAAGATGGACGTGCGCCTGGCCGACCGTCTGATGCTCCGCAGCACGATGTCGATGACGATGGGCATGGACATGGCGGGACCGCAGGGCAAGCTGCTGCGCATGGACACGCAGATGAACATCGCCAGCACCGGCAAGGCCTTGCCCGCTGTGAAGAAGAAGGTCGCGCCGGCCAAGCCCGCCAGCAAGAGCTGAGCGCCTGATGCGCGCCGGGGACCCGGCGGCGCCGTGACCAGGACCGCCCGAGGGCGGTCCTTTTTCTTGACCTGAGCGGGGACGCTGCTGCCTCACCGCCGGCGCAGCTCGCGCATGCCGGGCAAGGTCGGGATGACCTCGCGCATCACTTGCTGGAACGCGCGCAGCCGGGCCGGCTGCAGGCGGCGCGACGGATACACGAGCGAGATCGGCAGCGGCGTCGCGCACCAGTCCGGCAGCAGTCGCACCAGACGGCCTTGCGCGAGGTCGTCGATGACCGCCCATTGCGAGACCAGCGCCAGGCCCAGGCCGCGCCGCGCGGACTCGATCAAGGCGAACAGGCTGTCCGTGCCCAGCCGGGGCCGGAAGCCGATGTGCAGGCTCGCGTCGCCCGTCGCCGCGCGCAGGTCGATGCCGTCCCGGTAGAAGGCCAGCAGCGCCAGCCAGGGCTGCGCGCCGAGCAGCGCCGCGATCTCCTCCGGTGTCTTCCGGTCCAGGCCCTTGGGCAGCTTCTTCGCGAGCGACGGCGCGGCCACCAGCACCCGCGGGACTTCCGCCAGCTGCGTGGCAATCAGATTGGGCTGACTGATCTCGCCGACGAGCAGGGAGCAGTCGACGTTCTCCCGGCTGAAATCCGGCAGTTGGTCCTGCAGCATCCATTCGACCGACACCCGCGGATGGCGCTTCAGGAAGGCGGCCAGCGGCTCGATCAGCTGGCTCTGCCCAAAGGCATGCGGCACCCGCAGCCGCAGCGTGCCGGAGAGCTCCTCGCCGCCATCGAGCTCCTCGGCCAGCGTCTGCCAGCCATCGATCAGTTCCTGCGCCTGCGCGGCGCAGCGCTCGCCCTCCTCGGTCAGGCGCAGGCCACGCGTCGAGCGTTCCACCAGCCGCGCGCCGAGCAGCGATTCCAGCATCTGCACCCGGCGGCTGACGGTCGGCTGGGTGGTCGCGAGCTGCAGCGCCGCCGCGGAGAAACTGCCCGCCTCCGCGACACGGAGGAAGGTCTGCAGCAGCGCGAGGCGGTCCTGGCCGCCGTCCCGGACAAGGTCTTTCATGGGACGCTTTATACGCCGGACGTATGGCCGCTGTGCGCGCGGGGCCGGTTCCGCGGGCGGGCGCCGATCCGAAGAATGCGAGGCATCCCGGTGCCGGCGCGCCGCCGCCCACCGATTCCCGCTTCCTCGTTACCCTTCCGGAGTTGCCATGTCCGCCCTGCCGCTGACTTCGCCCTCGACACCCACCGTGACAACGACCTCGACCGCCTCGCCGCCGGATGCCGGCGCAACGCCCTCGACGCCGCTGATCGTCCTGCTGGCCGCATCGGCCGGCCTGGGCGCCGCGTCGCTCTACTACAGCCAGCCGATCCTGACCCCGCTGGCCGAGGATCTGCACGCCTCCACCGGTGGCATCGGCGCGGTGCCGATGCTCACCCAGCTCGGCTACGCCGCCGGCATCCTGCTGTTGACGCCGCTGGGCGACCGCTTCGACCGCCGCCGCGTGATCCTCACCAAGTTCGTGCTGCTGATCGCGACCCTGCTGATGAGCGGCTTCGCACCGGGCTTCGCGCCCTTCCTGGTCGCCAGCGCGCTGCTCGGACTGACGGCGACGCTGGCGCAGGACGTCGTGCCGATGGCCGCCGCGCTGAGCCCGGCCGAGCACCGGGGGCGCATCGTCGGCCAGGTGATGACCGGGCTGCTGCTGGGCATCCTGCTGTCGCGCGTGATGAGCGGCGTCATCGCGGACCTGCTGGGCTGGCGCTGGGTCTATGGCCTGGCGGCGCTGGCCCTGACCGTCGCGGGCCTGGCGAGCTGGCGCTGGCTGCCGTCCTCGCCGCCGGCGATGCGCACGACGTATGGCGGCCTGCTGCGCTCGCTGGGCGGCCTGTGGCGCGCCTGGCCGACGCTGCGCCGCGCCGCGATCGCGCAGGGCTTGCTGGCCGTCGCCTTCAGCGCGTTCTGGTCGACGCTGGCGGTGATGCTGCATGCGCGCTTCGGGCTGGGCAGCGCGGTCTCGGGCGCTTTCGGACTGGCCGGCGCGGCGGGCGCGCTGGCCGCGCCGCTGGCCGGCCGTATCGCCGACCGGCGCGGTCCCGGCGTGGTGACGCGGCTAGGCGCTCTGCTGGTGGTGCTGTCGTTCGCGGCGATGTCGGTCACCGCCTGGCTGGACCGTGGTGCGGCGATCGCCGTGCTGGTGGTGTTGGCGGTCGTCTTCGACTTCGGCGTGCAGGCGGCGCTGGTCGCGCACCAGACCATCGTCTACAGCCTGGACCCGGCCGCGCGCAGCCGCCTGAACGCGCTGCTGTTCACCGGCATGTTCATCGGCATGGCGACCGGCGCCGCGCTCGGCAGCCTGCTGCTGGCGCACTGGGGCTGGCTGGGCGTGACCGGTCTGGCGACGGTCGCGAGCGCCGCGGCGCTGGTCGTGCGGCTCACGGCTGACGAGTGAGGACGAAGGCCTGCGGCGCGGCACATCGGCGCACCGCGTCCGGCGCTCAGTCGCCGCGCCCGAGATACGCCCGGATCGCGCTGATGCGGCCTTCGTCGTCAAACTCCAGCACGTCGACCACGAACAGCTCGATGTGCCCGTCGACGACGATGCGCAGCTCGCCGGCGACGGAGCGGTCGCCGGCGAGCACGCGCTGCACGTCGATGCGGATCGACGCCGCCGATTCGAAGTTCTTGCGCGTCTCGGCGATCGCGGCGTCGCGGCCCTTCACCGACAGGTTCCAGTCGCGCAGCGTTGCCTCCGGCGCGAGCATCGCGGCGATGCCGTCCAGGTCCTTCGCTTCGTAGCGGCGCAGGTAGTCGATGAAGGTGGCTTGCAGGCTCATGGGGTGCTGTCGGACGGAACGCAAGGAAAGCCGGCGCCAAGGCCGGCCCGGATCGCGGCGCATTGTGGCGCGATCCGGCTGGCTCACACGCGGCGGAACAGGCCCGGGTAGTCCACCACCAGGCCGTGCTCGTCGACCTCCAGGTCCGCCGTGAAGCCGGACCCATCCAGCGACTCGAAGCGATAGCGCCGCTCGTCGAGCCGCGTATAGGCCTGAGCCTGAGGGCGGACGGTCAACGCGGTGCCATCGACCCACGCCATGCGGAACTCGCGCCGCTCGCCGACCGCCAGGGACACGCGCCGGATCGGGAAGCTGTTGGTGAACGGCGTGGGCCAGATGTCGATGTCGAGGCAGCCCTCCAGCGCGGGGAGCGCCGCGCCGCGGTCGTCGGTCCAGTGCCCCTGCCCATCGGTGGCGAGGCCCATCGTGCGTGCGGCGACACCCTCCCCGACGATCAGCGACAGCGCCGCATCACGCAGGCACCACTGCGCGTCCCAGCTCAAGCGGTAATGGAGGCGGAACGGTCCGCGCTCGTCGTCGATCGCAACGACCAGCCCGTCGGCCTGCCCCTCCGAGAGGCGCAGATGTTCGATGCCGACGTCCGGATGCGAAGCGCTCCAGCTCGGGATCCAGCAAACGGTGCGGGGGATGGGCGACATGTCGGCTCCTGTCCCTGGCTGGGCAATCGACGTGCGAGAGCCGCTCGGGTCAATCCTGCGAGGGCGGTGGCGAATGGCAGGCCACGCACAGCTTGTTCCCGTCGGGATCCCGGAAGTAGGCGCCGTAGTAGTGCTCGTGATATTCGGGGCGCAGGCCTGGCGCACCTTCGCAGCAGCCGCCGTGCGCAAGCGCCGCCGCGTGGGTCGCATCGACCATCACGCGCGAGTCGGCCATGAAGGCGGTCATCTGCCCGTTGCCCGCGGCGTGCGCCATGCCGTCGAAAGGACGCCCGATGAGGAAGAGCGGCCGCGGCCCCGGAACCGACTGCCAGCCGGCCCAAGGCCGCGTGGGATCGCAGAAGCGCTGCGGCAGCTCGAGCGCCGCCATCAGCGGCGTGTAGAACGCGAGCGCCCGGTCGAAATCGCCGACGCCGATGAACACGTGCGAGAACATGGCGGTGCCGCGCTTACTGCGTCCGCCCGCGCCAGCCGAGGAGGCTCACGCCCAGCGCCACGAAGCACGCGCCGAAGCTGCGGTTCATGATCCTCACGCGGCGAGGCGAGGCCAGGCCGCGGCGCAGCGCGCGGGCCAGCACGACGTAGAAGCCATGCGCCAGCACGGCGCACAGCGAGAAGGTTACCGTCAGCACGACGAAGTCGCGCATCGCCGTCTCGGGGTGATTCATGAACTGCGGAAACAGCGCGGTGAAGAACAGGATCGCCTTGGGATTCGTGAGCGCGACCAGGATGCCGCGCAGGAACAGCGCCCGGCGCGACAGCCCTGCCGTCTCGGCGGCGGCCGCGTCGCCATCCGCGATCGAGGCCATGCGCTCGCCCTGGCGCCATTGCTTGATGCCGAGCCAGATCAGGTAGCAGGCGCCCAGCAGCTTGACGACCAGGAAGGCCTGAGCCGAAGTGCTGAGCAGCACGCCCAGCCCGGCCGTCGTCGCGGCCGACACCGCCAGCAGCCCGATTGCATTGCCCAGCGAGCCGACCATCGCGCGCCGCGGCCCGACGCTGAGCGAGTTCGAGATCGCCATCAGCACGGCCGGTCCCGGCGTGAAGGTGACGAACAGCGCCACGCTGACAAAGCCCAACCAAGCGGTCACATCCACGACGAACTCCCAGCGCACGACACAGCGGCGATGTTAACGGCGGCGTTCTCGCAGCTAGGATCGCCCGATCGATTGACCCTCGAGCGGGAGTGCCCCATGCGATCGCTGTTCCACCTGGCCTATCACGTGCGCGACCTCGACGATGCCCGCGCCTTCTATGGCGACGTGCTCGGCTGCGAGGAAGGCCGCAGCACCGACACCTGGGTCGATTTCGACTTCTTCGGCCATCAGATCTCGCTGCACCTGGGCGAGCCGTTCAAGACCGGCAACACCGGCAAGGTCGGCGATCACCTGGTCCCGATGCCGCATCTGGGCGTGATCCTGCGCATGCCCGAGTGGCGCGCGCTCGCGGACCGGTTGGAGGCGCGCGGCATCGAGTTCGTGCTCAAGCCCAGCATCCGCTTCGCCGGCCAGCCGGGCGAGCAGGCGACGATGTTCTTCCTCGACCCCTCGGGCAATCCGATCGAGATCAAGGGCTTCGCGTCGACGGACGGCATCTTCGCCACCTGATCGATGAGCGGCCCGCAATGTCCCGGAGGGACGCGATGAGCGATGCCGTCGCGATCGGCCCCCTGGTCCTGCCGTGGACCTTCGTCCATCTGTGCATCGCGGTCGCGGTGTCGAGCGCCGTGGCCACGGTGCTTGCCCGCCGGCGGCAGCTGGATGCCGGGCCGCTGCTCTGGCGATGCCTGCTCGTCGCATTGCTGTTCGCGCGGCTGGGCTTCCTCTATCAATACAAGGAGCTCTACGTCGAGCATCCGCTCAGCGTCCTCAACCTCCGTGATGGCGGCTGGTCGCCCGAGATCGGGATCATCGCGATGTGGATGTACGCGACCTTCCGGTTGAGGAACGCGCCGGGCTTGCGCGTGCCGGCGACGGTGCCGCTGGCGATCGGGACGGCGCTGATCGTCGCGGGGCAGATCCAGCTCGCGCTGCAGCCCGCTTCCGCGCCGCTGCCGGCGCTCCAATTCACGCAGCTGAACGGGGAACGCCTGGACCTCGCCGCGCACGATGGCAAGCCGGTGCTCGTCAACCTGTGGGCGACCTGGTGCGGGCCCTGCGTGCGTGAGATGCCGATGCTCGCGCAGGCGCAGCGCGATCGCCCCGACGTGCGCTTCGTGTTCATCAACCAGGGCGAGGACGCGCACCACGTCGCGAAGTGGCTGAGGTCTCAACGCCTCACGATGGGCAACATCGCCATCGATGAACGGCGCCAGGCGAGCGCGACCTTCCAGCAGGCGGGTTATCCGACGACGCTGCTCTTCGATGCGTCCGGCCGCCTGGTGGCCAAGCGGACCGGCGAGTTGTCGGAGCCCGCCCTTCAGGCGATGCTGACGCGGCTGCGCTGAGAGATTCAGCATCGTGCGTCCCTTTGCTTCCCACACCATGCAACTCCGCACCATCACGCTCGACGACACCGCCGCCATCGACCTGATCGCGCAGCGCATGCGCGCGACGCTCGTCGAGGTCGAAGGCGAGGCGGCTGGCGGTGGCATGTACTCGATGGACTGGCTGCGCGATCGCGTGCGATGGCATCTGGACGGGCGCGCCGCCGAAGTGGTGATCGCCGAGGATCCAACCGGCGAGATCGTCGGCCATACGATCTATCGGATTGAAGCAGGCCCGGACGACACGCCCTTCGGCCTCGTCTCCACGACCTACGTCGTGCCGCAGGCGCGGCGGCTCGGCGTCGCGCAGCAACTGCTCGCGCGCGCCGAGTCGTGGTTCCGAGGACATGGCCTGCTCCAGTGCTGCACCTGGACCTCGTCGACGAACGCGCCGCTGATCGCGCTCTACGCGCGCAACGGCTTTGTGCAAGTCGAGCGCGCCCTCAACGAGCTGTCGCGCACGCCCATGGTCCGCCTCGCCAAGCAACTCGCTGCACGGTGAAGAAACTCGCCGGCTGATCTCCCCTGAAGACAGGGCCGCGGGCACGCACCTTGCCGCCCCTGCGGCATGAACGCTCCATCCCGCACCGTCCATCTCTACCTCTTCGAGGGCTTCGCCGACTGGGAGGCCGCCTATGCGGTCGCCGGCATCAACACGCCGGAATTCCAGAAATCGCCAGGCACCTGGCAGGTGAAGACCGTCGCCGCCGCGGGCGCCAACCTGGCGCGATCGATGGGCGGGCTGTCGGTGATGCCGGACATCCGGCTCTCGACGCTGTTCCCCGACGACAGTGAGCTGCTGATCCTTCCCGGCGGCGCCGGCTGGGACAAGGGCGAGCACCTGGAAGCGGCGAAGAAGGCCAAGGAGTTCCTGGATGCCGGCAAGCGCGTCGCCGCGATCTGCGGCGCGACCGCAGGCTTGGCGCGGCTCGGCGTGCTCGACGACCGCCAGCACACCAGCAACGCGCTGGCCTATCTGAGGGGCGTGCCGGAATACGCCGGCAGCGACCGCTACGTCGACGAACCCGTCGTCATCGACCGCGGTTTGATCACCGCCGGCGGCATGTCGGCGCTGGACTTCGCGCGGGCCATCTTCGAGACGCTGGACATCTACGAGCCGCCCACGCTCCAGGCGTGGTACGAACTCAACAAGACCGGGCGGTCCGCCTACTTCGCCAAGATGGTCCAGAGCAGCGGGCAGTGAGCTCAGGGCAGCCGCGCCAGCGCCTCCAGATACCTCGGCGCGAGCATCAGCTCATCCCAGGTCAGCGGCGCGGACTGCGGCACCAGCGCCGCGCGGCGCGCCTCGCTGTCGATCGCCGGCATCCAGGCCCCGATCGACTGCGCCGCGGTCAGGCCGTCGAGCAGTTCATCGATCGCGCGGCCGCCCTGCTCCAGGCTCCGGTTGCACAGCAGCACCAGGTCGCAGCCCGCGTCCAGCGCCGCCAGCGCGGCCTCGGTGTACCCGACCGGCCGGCCTTCGATGACGCGCGCGGCCGCCATGCCCAGGTCGTCGCTGAACACCGCGCCGGCGAAGCCCAGCCGGTCGCGCAGGATGTCCTGCAGCCAGCGGCGGCTGAAACCCGCCGGCCGGCTGTCCACCTTGCGGTAGATCACGTGCGCCGGCATCACCGCCGACAGGCTCAGGCTCAGCCACTCGAAGGGCCGCACGTCCTCCGCCAGGATGGTTTTCAGCGAGCGCGTGTCCACCGGCACGCCCACATGCGAATCGACGCCCACCGCGCCATGCCCCGGGAAGTGCTTGCCGCAGCTGCCCATGCCGGCCAGCGCCAGGCCCTGCATCAGGCTCTGCGCCAGCAGGCTCACCACTCGCGGATCGCCGTGGAAGCTGCGCGAGCCGATCACCGGACTCACCGACTGTCGCGAGGCGTCCTGGTGGTCCAGGTCGAGCACCGGCGTGAAGCTCATGTCGACGCCGCAGGCCCGCAGCTCCAGCGCCAGCACCAGGCCGGTCGCGGTCGCCGCCTGGACCGCGCGCATCGCGTCGTCCATCCACAGCTCGCCGAGCGTGCGCATCGCCGGCAGCGCGGTGAAGCCGTCGGTGCGGAAGCGCTGCACGCGGCCGCCTTCCTGGTCGACGGCGATCAGCAGGTCCGGCCGCAGCGACTTGGCCTCGGCGCACAGCGCCGTCAGCTGGGCGCGGCTCTCGAAGTGGCGCGCGAACAGGATCATCCCGCCGGTCAGCGGATGCGCCAGCCGGCGCCGGTCGTCGGCGGTCAGCGTGGTGCCCGCGATGTCGAGGATCACCGGCGAATGCAGGGAATCGGTCATTGGTCTGTCTCTCTCGTTGAACAGGCGTCGTCGCGCCCGCATGGTTTCTGATCGTCGCTGCCGCGGCGATGGCAGCGCCGCCGGCGCCCGCATCGGGGCCTTGGGGCTCCGGCCTGGGGGCTCAGTCCCGCGTCTCGACGACGACGAACGCGGTGGCGTAGTCCGTCTCGTCGCTGACGCTGACGTGGGCTCTCAGGCCCTTGGCCTCGAACCACTCGGCCAGGCCGTCGTGCAGCCGGATCTCCGGCTTGCCGCTGCGCGCCTTGACGATCTCGCAGGCGCGCCAGGTCATCGGCATGCGCATGCCCAGCCCGATCGCCTTGGAGAACGCCTCCTTCGCCGAGAACCGCGTCGCCAGGTAGGCGATGCCCCGCGCCGGGACCTTGGCATACCGCTCGCGGAACACCTCGATCTCATGCGGGCCGAGCACCTTCCCGGCGAAGCGTTCCCCGCGGCGTTCGAAAGTGCTCCGGATGCGCCGGATGTCGCAGACGTCCGTGCCGATGCCGTAGATCATCGCGACCCTTTCATGCGCGCCCGGTGCGCGTCTCGTGCCCGCTGCGTGGTGCTTGCGTGCGCAAATGCAATCAGACGTAGGCGCGCTGGATGCAGCGCTGGTAGTCCCGCACGGTCTCGGCATAACCGAGCTCGAGCGCATCCGCGATCAGCGCGTGGCCGATCGACACCTCGGCCACGCCCGGCACCTCGCGCAGGAAGCGCGTCAGGTTGTCGCGGTTCAGGTCGTGGCCCGCGTTGATGCCCAGGCCCTGCGCCAGCGCCGCGCGCGCCGCGGCGGCGAAACCAGCCGCCACCTCGGCCTCGCGCGGCGTGCCGAAGGCGCTCGCCCAGGTCTCGGTGTAGAGCTCGATGCGCTCCGCGCCCAGCGCCGCCACATGGGCCATCGCTTCGGGCAGCGGGTCCATGAACAGGCTCACCCGCACGCCGAGCGATCGGCATTCGGCGATCATCGGACGCAGCCGCTCGGCATCGGCCGGCAGGTTCCAGCCGTGGTCGGAGGTGAACTGGTCCTCGCTGTCGGGAACGAAGGTCGCCTGGTGCGGACGGACTTCGCGGATGAAGTCCATCAGGTTCTGCGTCGGATTGCCCTCGATGTTGTATTCGGCCTGCGGCCAGGCTTTCATCAGCGCGGCGAGCTCGCGCACGTCGTGCGCGCGGATGTGGCGCTCGTCGGGCCGCGGATGCACCGTGATGCCCTGCGCGCCGGCCTCCAGGCACCGCTGCGCCGCGCGCGTCACGCTGGGGATACCCAGGTGCCGTGTGTTGCGCAGCAGCGCGACCTTGTTGACGTTGACCGAGAGCGCGCAGCGCGCGTCATGGCGACCGGATTCGGGAGCGATCAGCGGATTCATGTGAGCAGCTTCTGGACGTCGAGCAGCACCTGCCGCGTCCGCAGAGGACGATGGCCCAGATGATAGTGAAGCAGGCCGCGCAGCAGCGGCTTCAGGGTCGGCCCGGCGAGTTCGCAGGCCTGCTGCAGCGCCGCCTGGCTGCCATGCAGCAGCGCCGCCTGGATCTGAATGAAGGCCATGCCGGTGAGCTGCGGCGCGTCATGCGTGGGCACGATCACGCCGGACTCCGGCGCCAGCATGTAGGGCCGCTCCGGATCGAGCGGCGCCTGCGTCGTGGCCAGCACGCTCAGGTCGGGCAGCAGGCCGCAGGTCGCCAGCAGCGTCAGCTCGAAGGCGCGCAGCGCCGCCTGTGCGTCGTCCACCGAGGCCAGGCGGGGCAGTAGCGCCGCGTAGGCGTCGAACAGCCCCGGCTGCGGATCCTGCCGCGGCAGGAATTTCAGCAGCAGCTCGTTGACGTAGTAGCCGCTGAACAGCGCCGCACCGCTGGGCAGCGTCTGTCCGCCGACCCATTCCGCGCCGCGCAGCGACTGCACCTCGGCCGCGCCGTCCTCGTTCATCTTCGAGGGCTTGGACAGCGTGACCTGCAGCCGCAGGAACGGCAGCAGCACCGATCTGAACTGGGAATACGGCCGCTTAGCGCCCTTGGCCACGATGGCCAGCCGGCCGTGCTCGCGGCTGAACAGGTCCAGCACCAGGCTGGTCTCGCTCCAGTCGTAATGGTGCAAAACAAAAGCCGCCTGCGTGGCGGGCGGCTTCGAGGGCGCTTTGGTGGACGCCCTGGCGGCGCGGGTGGCCATCGGACGACTCCGCGCGTCGATCATTCGTAGCCGTAGCTGCGCAGGTGTTCTTCCGAATCCGCCCAACCCGAGCGCACCTTGACCCACAGTTCCAGGAACACGCGCGCGTCCCACAGCCGCTCGAGTTCCTGGCGGGTCTCGGAGCCGATGCGCTTCAGGCGCTCGCCGCCCTGGCCGATGATCATGCCCTTCTGCGCGTCGCGTTCCACGACGATGGTCGCGGCGATGCGGCGCAGATTGCCTTCCTCTTCCCAGCGATCGATGATCACCGTCGCCTCGTACGGCAGTTCATCGCCGGTCAGGCGGAAGAGCTTCTCGCGGATCATCTCCGCGGCCATGAACTTCTCGCTGCGGTCGGTCAGCGCGTCCTCCTCGTAGAACCATTCCTGGCTCGGGAGGTAGGGCTTCAGGATCTGGAACAGACGCTGCACATCCGAGTCCTTCTTGGCCGACAGCGGTACGAACTCGGTGAAGTTGCGACGCTCCTGCATGCTCTTGAGCCAGGGCATCATCTCGGCGCGCCGGGTGACCGCATCCAGCTTGTTGGCGACCAGCACCACCGGCTTGTTCTGCGGCAGCAGCGACAGCACCTTCGCGTCATCCAGCCCGAATCGGCCGGCTTCCACGACGAACAGCACCAGGTCCACGTCCGCCAGCACGCCCTGCACCGTCCGGTTCAGGTTGCGGTTCAGCGCGGTGCTGTGCTTGGTCTGGAAGCCCGGGGTGTCGACGAAGACGAATTGCGCCTCGTCGACGGTGCGCACGCCGGTGATGCGGTGACGCGTGGTCTGCGCCTTCTTCGACGTGATCGAGACTTTCTGGCCGACCAGCGCATTCAGCAGCGTGGACTTGCCCACGTTGGGCCGGCCGACGATGGCGATCAGGCCGCAGCGCGCGTCGCCCTCGTAAGGCATCGCGCCGATGCCGCCCTGGACCTCGGGCAGGCCGCCCTCGGCGCCCTCCTCGTCCTGTTCGCCGCCGTCATGCGCGGCGGCATCGGCGTCGTGGTCCAGCGGGGTCTCGGGGTCGTGCGGGGCGTTCAGGGTCGGGTCCTTGGAAACGGAAGAAGCGGTGTCGGAAAGGGGATCGGACGAAGACGCCGCCTCGGGCGTCTTCGGAGGGGTGGGTGCGTTCATCGCGGGCTCCGCGTCAGTCGCGCAGGCCGGTGCCGGGGCGGTCGCCAGCGAGCAGTTCGTCCAGCACCTGCCTGGCCGCCTCCTGCTCCGCGATCCGGCGCGAGCGGCCTTCGCCGCGGCGCGACAGCGTCAGCGCGGCCACTTCACATTCGACGGTGAAGGTCTGGGCATGCGCCTGGCCCCGCGTCTCGACGATGCGGTAGGCCGGCACCGCCAGCTTGCGCGCCTGCAGCCATTCCTGCAGCGCGGTCTTGGAGTCCTTGGCCCACTGGTCGATGCCGCTGGCCGCGATGGTCTCGCCCAGCAGCCGGCGCACGATCTCGCGCGCCGCTTCGTAGCCGCCATCCTGGAAGGCGGCACCGATCACGGCCTCCAGCGCGTCGGCCAGGATCGACGGACGCTGCGCGCCGCCGCCACGAGCCTCGCCCTCGCTCATGCGCAGGCATTCCGGCATCTGCAGCTGCAGCGCCAGCCGGTGCAGGCAGTCCTCGCGCACCAGGTGCGCCCGGATCCGGGTCAGGTCCCCCTCGTCCGAGCCAGCGAAGCGCTCGAACAGCAGCGCCGACACCGCCAGGTTCAGCACCGCGTCGCCCAGGAACTCCAGGCGCTCGTTGTGCTGCTGGCCGAAGCTGCGATGCGTCAGCGCGCGCTGCAGCAGCCCCGCCTGCGAGAAGCGGTAGCCCAGGCGTTGCTGAAAGGCGTCGAGCGCGTGAGGTGTCATGGACGGGAACCGGTCGGGCGAGTCAGTGCGACTCGCCTTTGTACTTGATCAACAGGAATGCGGGGCCGAACAGGGGCACTTCCTTGTCGTAGGCGAAGCTGATCTTCACCTTGTCGTCGACCTTGGTGATGGTCAGATCCTTGGGTTCGATGCTCACGATGGAGTATTCGATGTCCTTGGTGCGCCCGAACGAGTCGCGCGCGGCCGCCACGGTCGGCGGGCTGTCCTTGGCGATCTTGTCGATCGCGCGCTGGATCGTGTAGTACTCCATCACCGTCGGCACCACGCGCAGCAGCACGACCGAGCCGCCGCCAATGATCACCGCCCAGAACAGCAGGCCCAGCAGGCTGACGCCGCGTTGAATCTTCCGTGCCCTCATCACGTCTTGCTCCGATATTGATCGTCGATACAGGTTAGCCGCGTGCCGGCTCGCCGTCACTGGATGCTGCCGATGCGCTTCGGGTTGCCGAAGTTCATCCAGACCACGAAAGCGCGGCCCACGATGTTCTCATCCGGCACGAAACCCCAGAAGCGCGAGTCCTGCGAGTTGTCGCGGTTGTCGCCCATCATGAAGTAATGGCCGGCCGGCACCTTGCAGGTCACGCCTTCCAGCGTGTATTTGCAGTTCTCGTTGTTCGGGAAATCGTAGAGCTTGTAGATGCCGCCACGCGCGTTCGGGTCCACCAGGATCTGGTGCTCCACGTCGCCCAGCTTCTCGGTGAAGCGCTGCCGGAAACGCATGGCGCTCGGGCTCGGATCGTCGTCGAAGAACTGGCCCTGCTCGGTGGTCTCCACCAGCTTGCCGTTCAAATACAGCTTCTGGTTCAGGTAGGCGATCTCGTCGCCCGGCAGGCCGACGGCGCGCTTGATGTAGTCGACGGTCGGATTCTGCGGATAGCGGAACACGACCACGTCGCCACGCTTCACGTCGTTGTTGCTGATGATCTTCTTGTTGATCACCGGCAGCCGGATGCCGTAGTGGAACTTGTTCACCAGGATCAGGTCGCCGATCATCAGCGTCGGCACCATCGAGCCCGACGGGATCTTGAACGGCTCGAACATGAACGATCGCAGCAGGAACACGATCAGGATCACCGGGAACAGCCCGGCGGTCCAGTCCAGCCACCAGGGCTGGCGCAGGATCTCCTGGCGCGCGCCCTCGACGTCGCCGTCGACACGCTGGATGCCTTGCGCTGCCAGCGAGGCGCGGCGCTTTTCGTCAGCCTGGGCCAGTGCCTGGGCCGCGCGTTCACGCGCGGGTTGGAAGTGCAAGCGCTCGGCCAGCCAGTACGCCAGCGTCACCGTCGTCAGGATCAGCAGCAGCAGCGAGAAGTTGCCGTTCCAGTAGCCCTTGTACCAGCCGCCCAGGTAGGCGATCAGGGCGGCATACAGCAACCCGGTCAGTGCGCTCATGGCTTTCATTCGGAGTCTTATTCTTCGACTTGGAGGATGGCCAGGAAGGCTTCTTGCGGCACCTCCACCGAACCGATTTGCTTCATGCGCTTCTTGCCGGCTTTCTGCTTCTCCAGCAGCTTGCGCTTGCGGGTGATGTCACCACCGTAGCATTTTGCCAGCACGTTCTTGCGCAGCGCCTTGATGTTCTCGCGCGAGATGATGTTGGCGCCGATGGCCGCCTGGATGGCCACGTCGTACATCTGGCGCGGAATGATCTCGCGCATCTTGGCCGCCACCTGCCGGCCGCGGAACTGCGATTGCGAGCGGTGCACGATCAGCGACAGCGCATCGATCCGGTCGCCGTTGATCAGCATGTCCACCTTGACGACGTCCGAGGCGCGGTACTCCTTGAACTCGTAGTCCATCGACGCGTAGCCGCGCGAGACCGACTTCAGCTTGTCGAAGAAATCCAGCACGATCTCCGCCAGCGGGATCTCGTAGGTCAGCATCACCTGGCGGCCGTGGTACGCCATGTTCAGCTGCACGCCGCGCTTCTGGTTGGCCAGCGTCATCACCGGGCCGACGTATTCCTGCGGCATGTACAGGTGGACCGTCACGATCGGCTCGCGGATCTCGCCGATCTTGCTCTGCTCGGGCATCTTGGACGGGTTCTCGACCTCGATCACTTCGCCGTCGCCGAGCTGGACCTCGTACACCACGCTGGGCGCGGTGGTGATCAGGTCCTGGTCGAATTCGCGCTCCAGACGCTCCTGCACGATCTCCATGTGCAGCAAGCCAAGGAAGCCGCAGCGGAAACCGAAGCCCAGCGCCTGCGAGACTTCCGGCTCGAAGCGCAGTGAGGCGTCGTTCAGCTTGAGCTTCTCCAGTGCATCACGCAATTGGTCGTACTCGCTGGCCTCGGTCGGGTAGAGGCCGGCGAACACCTGCGGCTGGATCTCCTTGAAGCCAGGCAGCGCCTCGGTGGCCGGACCCAGGTTGTTCGGGAGCTTCTTCTCCAGCGTGATGGTGTCGCCCACCTTCGCCGCCGCCAGTTCCTTGATGCCGGCGATGATGAAGCCGACCTCGCCGGCGTTCAGCTGGTCGCGGTTCTCGGACTTGGGCGTGAACACGCCCAGGTGCTCGGCCGGATAGACGGCGTTGGTGGCCATCATCCGGATGCGCTCGCCCTTCTTCAGCGTGCCGTCGACGACCCGCACCAGCATCACCACACCCACGTAGTTGTCGAACCAGGAGTCGATGATCATCGCGCGCAGCGGCGCCTCGGCCACGCCCTTGGGCGGCGGCATGCGGGTGATGACGGCTTCGAGGATGTCGTCGATGCCCATGCCGGTCTTGGCCGAGCAGGGGATCGCGTCGGTCGCGTCGATGCCGATGACGTCCTCGATCTCCGATTTGGCGCCTTCCGGATTGGCCTGCGGCAGGTCCATCTTGTTCAGCACCGGGATCACTTCAACGCCGAGCTCGAGCGCGGTGTAGCAGTTGGCCACGGTCTGCGCCTCGACCCCCTGGCTGGCGTCGACCACCAGCAGCGCGCCCTCGCACGCGGACAGCGAGCGGCTCACTTCGTACGAGAAGTCCACGTGCCCCGGGGTGTCGATCAGGTTCAGGTTGTAGACCTGCCCATCGCGCGCCTTGTAGCGCAGCGCCGCCGTCTGCGCCTTGATCGTGATGCCGCGCTCGCGCTCGATGTCCATCGAGTCCAGCACCTGCGCCTCCATCTCCCGGTCCGACAGCCCGCCGCAGCGCTGGATGATCCGGTCGGCCAAGGTGCTCTTGCCGTGGTCGATGTGGGCAATGATGGAGAAATTGCGGATGTGGTTCATGGACTCGGATGGAGACCGCGAACTCGCCCGCCACACCAGCGGCGCTCGAGCGGAGCACGCTGAGACACACTGCGGACGGCCGGTCGAGGCGGTGATGCATGGCCCTTCTCAGGGCCCGAACAGGACATAAAAAAAAGGCACGTCGAAACGGTGACGCGCCTTCCAACAAAACGTATGGCAACTGCTTGTTGGGCTTTCATTGTAGCCAAAAGGCCCGCCCTGGAAACCGCATGGATGCGAGCTTCTCGGCCGTTGCCCATCGCCAACAGCGATTTTGTGCACAGGTTATCCACAAAAACTGAGGACATCCTGTGGATCGCTGAGCCCGTCAAAATGAAGCCTTCCGATTCACCGTCGGAACAGCGACAAAGCTGGCCGGACGCGCCCGGATTGTAGCGGAGCGAGGCACCAATACCCCGCCTTGGTCACAACCGTGAGCAAGCACCAACCGACGGCTATCGGATTGAACCCGCACAAGTCGCTGGCCGATTTTTCATATCGCGGAAAGCCCCGGGCCTGCGCTAGGTTGACGGTGGTGGGCAACACCGATTCGGTCAATGCCAAGAAGAGGCTTATCCCTTGCCCGGCTTCAGCACGACATAGGTCGCGACCTCGCCCCGGCGCACCAGCATCTGCAGCGGCTTGCCCTTCTCCATCTTGGAAAGGGCCGCTTGGAACTGCTTGACTGTCTTCACCTCGGCGTTGTTGGCCGAGAGGATGACGTCGCCCACCCGCAAGCCCGCGCGCGCTGCCGGGCCGTCTGCCGTGTCGATGCGCAGACCGCCGTCGACCTTGAGCTCCTTGCGCTGCGCCTCGGACAGTTCGCTGACGGTCAGTCCCCAGGCCTGCGCGCCGGTGGCGGCGGGCGTCTCGGCATCGGGCGTTGCGGCGGCGCGGTCGTCAGGCAACGCGTCGAGGGTGGCGGTCAGTTCCTTGTACGCGCCGCGGCGGAACACCTGCAGCGGCACCTTCGTGCCGGGCCTCGCGGCAGCAGCGAGCCGGCGCAGATCAACCGCCTTCTCCACGGCCTTGCCGTCGAACCTGGTGATCACGTCGCCGAGTTGGAGTCCCGCCTTCTCGCCGGGTCCGGCCGGCGTGATACGGCTGACCAGCGCCCCTTGCGGCTTGCCAAGCCCGATGGCTTCGGCCACTTCCTTGCTCACGTCGTCCGGATAGACGCCCAGCATGCCGCGCGTCACACGGCCGTTGGCGCGCAACTGGTCGGCGACGCGCATCGCCTCGTCGATCGGAATGGCGAAGGAGATTCCCATGAAGCCGCCCGACTGGCTGTAGATCTGGGAATTGATGCCGACCACCTCACCGCGCAGGTTCAGCAGGGGGCCACCGGAGTTCCCTGGATTGATGGCGACGTCGGTCTGGATCAGCGGCAGTAGATCGCCCGTGTCCCGCGCCTTGGCGCTGACGATGCCTGCGGTGACGGTGTTGTCGAAACCGAAGGGCGAGCCGATGGCCATGACCCATTCGCCCACCTTCAGCTTGCCGACATCTCCCATGCGCAGCAACGGCAGGTTGTTGGCCTCGATCTTGAGCACCGCGACGTCGGTGCGCCGGTCCAGGCCGATGACCTTGGCCTTGAACTCGCGCTTGTCGGTCAGCGTGACCGTCACTTCGTCGGCGTCGTCGACGACATGCGCATTGGTCATCACATAGCCGTCCGCACCGATCACGAAGCCCGACCCCAACCCTCTGCGCTGCGGCGCGTCATCGTCCTCATCGTCGTCCGGCGCTGGCGAAGGCGTCGGCGCTGCCCCCGGGGGCGTGCGGCGCTGCGGTGGCACGGGAATACCGAAACGGCGCAGCAGCTCGCGCATCTGCTCGTCGACCTGCGCGTTGGCCACCTTCACCTTTTCCGACGTCCGGATGTTGACCACCGCCGGGCCTGCCTGCTCGACCAGGATGCTGAAGTCCGGCAGCGCGCGCGCCAACTCCGGCGCAGCCACTGGCAACGTTCCTGAGACCGGCGCGGCGCTGGTCTGGGCGGCGGCCATGAGGGACCCGCCCAGCAAAGCGGCACTGGCGAGCGCCAAAGCGAGACGTCGAAGAGAGCAGGAACGATCGAGATTGGGCATGAACACTCGCTGGTGGCGACGCTGGAACAGAAGGCTCACATCATGCCCGGATTTCACGACGGGCATCGCGTCAGCCCGGCGCATGGAACAGATGCAGCCGCAGCGTTGACCATTGCGCGCCGAGCGCGCGTCGCGACACCGCAACCCACTGCGATCGCCGGCTGGAGACGATCGCGTCCCCTTCCGGCTGCCAGGCATCGAGGCGCAACAGCATCCACTGCTCCAGATCGATGAAGACCTGTGGCGCAACGGCAAGCGGCTCTCCCGGCCGATCCCACCACCATTGCCGACCATCCCAGCGCAGCGTTCGCGGCCGGCGCCGCGCGACGGGCAGCGCCAAGGCGGCTCCGGCGCCCAGGGCAACGATAGCCAGCAGCCACGCTCCGCCGCCCATCCCCAACTGCTGCAAGACGGCAAGCGCGGCCGCCACGGCACCGGCGCCAAGCAGTGCGCGCTGCACCCGCTCCCATCGCGGATCCGGCGGCAATGAAAAACGCCGGGCAGCGGCCCGGCGTGGTGTCGATCGATCGGGCGCCATGCTCGCCACCCCGATCGTGTCGCGCGGCGGATCAGATCCGCTTGAAGATCAGCGTGCCGTTCGTGCCGCCGAAGCCGAAGTTGTTCTTCGCGGCGTACTCGATCGGCATCTTCCGCGCCTCATTGGCGCAGTAGTCCAGGTCGCACTCGGGATCCTGGTTGAAGATGTTGATCGTCGGCGGGGCGACCTGATCATGGATTGCCTTGACGGTGAAGACGGACTCGATGCCGCCCGCGCCGCCCAGCAGATGGCCGGTCATCGACTTCGTCGACGACACCACCAGGCCCTGCTTGGCGTAATCGCCAAAGGCCTGCTTGATCGCGTTGGTCTCGTTGGCATCGCCCAGTGGCGTGGACGTGCCATGCGCATTCATGTACTGGATCTGATCCGGGTTGAGCCCCGCGTTGCGCAGCGCGTTGCGCATCGAGCGCGTCGGGCCGTCCACGTCCGGCGCGGTCATGTGGTACGCGTCGGCACTCATGCCGAAGCCCACCAGCTCCGCGTAGATCTTGGCGCCGCGCTTCTTGGCGTGCTCGTACTCCTCGAGCACCAGCACGCCGGCGCCCTCGCCCAGCACGAAACCGTCGCGGTCCTTGTCCCAGGGACGGGATGCGGTCTTCGGGTCATCGTTGCGGGTGGACAGCGCACGGGCCGCGGCGAAGCCGCCGACACCCAGCGGGGACACCGTCGATTCGGAGCCGCCCGCGACCATGACGTCGGCATCCCCCGCCTCGATCATGCGGCCGGCTTGGCCGATGCTGTGCAAACCCGTCGTGCAGGCCGTCACGATGGCCAGGTTCGGCCCCTTGAAACCGCACTTGATCGAAACGTGGCCGGAGATCATGTTGATGATCGACGCCGGCACGAAGAACGGACTGATGCGGCGGGGGCCGCGGTTGGTCAGTTCCGCGTGGGTCTCCTCGATCATCGGCAGCCCACCGATGCCGGAGCCGACCAGCACGCCGATGCGCTCAGCCAGTTCCGGGCTCAGCGCGTCGCCGGTGGGCAGGCCCGAGTCCTGGATCGCCTGCAGCGACGCCGCCAGCCCGTAATGGATGAACGTGTCCATGTGGCGGGCTTCCTTCGCGGGGATGTAGTCATCCACCTTGAAGTCCTTGACCTCGCCAGCGAAATGGCAGGCCAGGTTGCTGGCATCGAAACGGGTGATGGTGTCGATGCCAGTCCGACCGGCCACGATGTTGGCCCAGCCCTGCTCGACCGTGTTGCCCACGGGCGAGATCAGGCCGAGTCCGGTGACGACGACGCGACGACGGCTCATGCTGCTTGCTTACGCCTTCTGGTGCTTGACCGCGTAGTCGATCGCCAGTTGAACGGTGGTGATCTTCTCGGCCTCTTCGTCCGGGATCTCGATGCCGA
>Ga0102591_1000224_pt1 | contig 128697 bp, 114 predicted proteins | sample AraplaCol_mCL_r2_2_FD_76860 | JGI IMG/M metagenome (GOLD analysis project Ga0102591, IMG submission 76860) | Arabidopsis root microbial communities from North Carolina, USA - plate scrape MF_Col_mCL_r2 (SPADES assembly) (version 2) | ecosystem: Host-associated > Plants > Roots > Endosphere...
AGCGTTTCCTGTCGCAGCCGTTCCACGTGGCCGAAGTGTTCACGGGTTCGCCGGGCAAGTACGTGCCGCTGAAGGAAACCATCCGTGGTTTCAAGATGCTGGTGGATGGCGAGTGCGATCACCTGCCCGAGCAGGCGTTCTACATGGTTGGCTCGATCGACGAAGCCTTCGAAAAGGCCAAGAAGCTTCAGTAAGCGAGGTCTTTCGCCTTCACCGGCCGGGGTGGCATCGCCGAAAGGCAGCCACCCGGGCTGAAGGCGAATCACCGCTTCCTGTTTGCGGGAAGCAAACGCCTTCTGGAGAAAGGATCATATATGGCAACCATTCTTGTAGACGTCGTCAGCGCGGAGTCGTCGATCTTTTCCGGTCAGGCGAAGTTCGTTGCGCTGCCGGGCGAGTCGGGTGAACTCGGTATTCTGCCGGGCCACACGCCGCTGATCACGCGTATCCAACCCGGTGCGGTTCGCATCGAGAAGGAAGACGGCAGCGAGGAATTCGTGTTCGTTGCCGGCGGCATTCTGGAAGTCCAGCCTCAGCACGTGACCGTGCTGGCCGACACCGCCATCCGCGGTGGCGATCTGGACGAAGCCAAGGCCCAGGAAGCGAAGCGCGCTGCCGAGGAGCTGATGCAGAACCAGAGCAGCGATCTCGACCTGGCTCGTGCGCAAAGCGAACTGGCCGTGGCCGCCGCACAGCTGGCTGCAATCGCCCGCCTGCGTCGTAAGAAGTAAGCATTACCTGACTGACGCCGCGTCGTTGTTTTTTGAGCGTGGTCAGTAAAAAAGGCAGCCAGTTGGCTGCCTTTTTTTAAGTGCGCGCGCTATATTTTCGAGCCAGGACGGCAAAAAAAAGCGCGCGGGCCGGGGAGGCACCGCGCGGACGGGAAAATCCCTTCGAGGGGTCAATTCGAAGGAACGGGTTCGGTCCAGGAGTTTTACTTACAAGCGCAGCGGAACTTTCGTCTCCGCATGATCGGCGAGTTTCCCACTCTGGAATCTCAAGCCTCGCGCTGCCAGCTTTCCTGGTTGTCCGGATCAGCCACTTCTGAGAAGAGGCTGGTCTGGATAATTCGGGTTACTGCTAGGCTTTCTTCTACACCCCTTATTATTCAAGAGCTTAGCGGCGGGGGTGCCTCACACCAAGCGCTGGTCTGTCAATGCATTGTGGGGGAAACTTCTGGGCATGGCAGTAACAAAATGTATCGGTTTGCAAGAAGTTGAAAGCTGGCTGCGATATTTCCCGGCGTTTTAAACACTTTTGCGCAAATTTGAAACCGTTTTCATCACCTGAGCGGCGCCTTCCTTCTAGGGGAAATGTAAATACATTTTGGGGCTAGTGTACTGAATGCATTACGTTTTTTAGGCCCGTGCTTAATTGGCATCCCTCCTTGGTAGGGTGGCTGCCATTTCACCGCCAACGCTCTGTGCGATGCCGCATTCAGCGTTACGATTCGAAACGGTTCGTATTGCCGTTCTCCGAAGCGGTGGAGCCGCCGCAACTGCCGCTACACTGACGATCCTTCGTTATTCCCGATTTTCCCATGGCCATCGATCCCCAATTGCAGGCGTACTACCTTCGCATGGCTGAACGGTATGCGGGACAACCTCTTGCGGCGGATGCCGTGGCGCGTCGTGCGCGCTTCGAGGAGGTGGCGGCGCTGTCCATCCTGCCAGATCCGGAAGACATGCAAGTCAGCAACCTGGAGATCCCGGTCGACGGCGCGGCGCTGCCTGTCCGCATATTTCGACCCGCGGCCAGCGCCCCGGCACGCCTGATTGTCTATTTCCATGGGGGAGGCTGGGTGGTTGGCTCGCCGGTGACCCATCACACGGTTGCCGCCTTGCTGGCCACCGATACGGGGTGCATCGTGGCGAGTGTCGATTACCGCCTGGCGCCCGAGTATGCGTTTCCGACACCATGCGACGACGCCGTGGCCGCCGTGCGATGGCTCGCGGCACAACGCGAAGCACTCGGCGCGACGCCAGACTTTCTGGCCGTCGCCGGCGATAGCGCCGGTGGTCATCTGGCCGCCGCGGCGGCGCGTGTCGTCAACGAGGAGGCCGGTGCGCCAGTGGTGAACGCCCAGTTGCTGATCTATCCGGTGGCCGCGCCTGTGCTGACGACGGAAAGCTACCGCGCCTTTGCCGAAGGGCCGGGCCTGACGCGCGACGAGATGTCATGGTTCTGGACCCAGTACATCGGTGACGCCGCGTTGGCGCGGGGACCGGAACAGTCCGATCCGCGCATTCATTTGATGGCTTCGCCACCTGCCCAGTTGCCGCCAGCCACTGTGGTGATGGTCGCCGCCAACGACGTGCTGCGCGACGATGGCCTGGCCTACGCGGATTTCCTGGTGCGTCATGACGCACCGGTGACCACGATCGAGGCGAGCGGCATGACGCATGGCTTTGCGCGTCTGCAGCCGGAGGCGCCGCGTGCTCGCGAGTGGATGCGGCGCGCGGCGCAGGCATTCGTCGGCACCTTCGACGAACTCTGAGTCTGCTGCACCGAGCCCGCCGGACATGACGGGCATCACGGCCCCAGCCGTGGGAAGACCGCTGCGTTCCCGTAGAATGGCGGTCTTACGAGGATGACCATGACCGCATTGCAGAACGATACCTTCCTGCGCGCATTGCGCCGGCAGCCCACCGAACACACACCGCTGTGGCTGATGCGCCAGGCGGGCCGCTACCTGCCTGAATATAATGCCACGCGCGCGCGCGCAGGCAGTTTCCTGGGACTCGCCAAGAATCCGGCATATGCGACCGAGGTGACGCTGCAGCCGTTGGACCGGTATCCGCTGGACGCGGCCATTCTGTTCTCCGACATCCTGACCGTCCCGGACGCGATGGGCCTCGGCCTGTCCTTCGCTCAGGGCGAAGGCCCGCGTTTTGCACATCCGCTGCGTACCGAAGCCGATGTGGCGAAGCTGGCCGTGCCGGATATGTCGTCACTGCAATACGTGTTCGATGCAGTCAGCGAGATCCGCCGCGCGCTTGTGCAGGACGGTCGCCAGCGCGTGCCGCTGATCGGTTTCTCGGGCAGCCCATGGACCCTGGCCTGCTACATGGTGGAAGGCGGAGGCTCCGACGATTTCCGCACTGTGAAGGCCATGATGTATGGCCGGCCAGACTTGATGCATCGCATCCTGGAAATCAATGCCCAGGCTGTTTCCGCCTACCTGAACGCGCAGATCGAAGCCGGCGCGCAGGCCGTGATGGTGTTCGATACCTGGGGCGGTGCACTGGCCGACGGCATGTACCAGACGTTCTCGCTGGCCTATATGCGTCGGGTGCTGCAGGGCCTGAAGCGCGAGCACAACGGCGAGCAGATTCCCGTGATCGTCTTTACCAAGGGCGGCGGTATCTGGCTGGAGCAGATCGCTGATATCGGCCCGGACGCCATCGGCCTGGACTGGACCGTCAACCTGACGCAGGCTCGCCAGCGCACCGGTAACCGTGTGGCGCTCCAGGGCAACATCGATCCGACCGTCCTCTTTGCCCCGGAAGCGGCGATTCGCGAACAGGTGCGCAACGTACTCGACAGCTTCGCGGCAGGTGGTGGTAGCGATGGCCACGTCTTCAACCTGGGACACGGTATTTCGCAGTTCACGCCGCCTGAGAACGTTTCGATCCTCGTCGATGAGGTCCACGCTCACAGCCGCAAACTGCGCGCTACGCGGTCAGCCTGATTCTCTGTGCAGTCAGTTTCCCCGCGTCGCAACGATGTGATGGGTAAAATCCCATTTGTGGCGCAGGCGGCGCTAAAGGCGGGCTGTCAAGTAAACTATTTTGATTTTTATCGCCAAAAAGGTGCCAGGGGCTTGTTGTCAAGGCTTGACTTATGCACACCGATAGGTTTGCGGCGCTGCACGAGCGGGTAAGTCCTTAACTCACTTGGGGGAGGTTTGCAAGCCCTTGATTTATAAGGCTTTGAATCTTCTCCAAACGGGCTGGCCGGAGCGATGGAACCCTTGCCGTACGCGCCTTAGCGGGTGGTCGGCGCGACTTTTCAACAAAGTTATCCACAGGCATTTTCTGGCAGCGGCAAAACCTTCCATGGATCATCGACTTAGGGTCACATTTCAAGTTTTACTTTAAGTTGATGTTGCGCCGCACACAGACTTCCTCCAACGTAAAGTTCTCGACTGGCATGCACCGGATTCGCGCCATCGCCATGCACCAGTCGGGAGGGTGCGTGTGATCAGCCCCAACTCGCCAGGCACGGTAACTGTGGCGGATACCTTACAGACAACTGCTCCCACGTTGTCGTATCCCCGAATCGTCCGCGTGGCACTCGATACGCCGGCCGATGACTGCTTCGACTATCTCTCCGATGGCGCGGCCGCACCCGGGGAGCTGGTGGTCGTGCCGTTCGGCAAGCGCATGGTGGTGGGCGTCGCCGTTGCACTCGCAGACGATTCGGATGTGCCTTCGGACAAGCTCCGGCCCATTACGCAGCGGATTGGCTGGCTGCCCCCGCTCAACGACGAGTGGCTCGCCCTGGCCCGGTTCGCCGCGCGCTACTACCACCGTTGTCTTGGCGAGGTGATGCTGCCATCGCTGCCGCCGTCGCTGCGCGACGCGGAGACGTGGGAGCGGCTTGGCGTGCGCGCCCAGACCGTGCAGTACCGGCTGCGGCCCGGCTGTGCCGACGCGTTGCGTGAGGCCGCTCCCACTCGCGCCCGCACCGTGCGTGCCCTGGCTGAACTGCTGATCGCCGCGCAGGAATGGGTACGCCTGCCCGATGCGAGGGAAATCTGCACGGCGGCACCGGCGCGCTTGGCTGAATGGGAGGCCGCAGGCTGGGTCGAGTGCGCGCACGCGCCGCAGATCCTGCTGGAGACGCGTGCAGACCTTGCGCCATCGCCTGCGCCGGCACTCCATGACGAGCAGCGCCGGGCGGTGGATGCCATCGCGGCTGCCGCGGGCTTCGCGGCCTTCCTGCTGCACGGTGTGACCGGCAGCGGCAAGACCGAGGTGTATCTGCACGCGATGGCGGATCGGCTCGCAGCGGACCCCTCGGCGCAGGTGCTAATGCTGGTCCCCGAAATCAACCTCACGCCACAGCTGCAATCCCGGATCGCCGAGCGCTTTCCGGACTTGCCGCTGGCCGTGCTTCACAGCGGCCTCGCCGATCAGGAGCGCAGCCTCCAGTGGCTGGCGGCGCACCGGGGTGAGGCGCGCATCGTGCTGGGCACCCGGATGGCGGTGATGGCGTCGATGCCGAACCTCAAGCTGATCGTTGTCGACGAAGAGCACGATACGTCCTACAAGCAGCAGGAAGGGTTGCGCTACTCGGCGCGCGACCTCGCGGTCTGGCGGGCGAACCAGCTCAAGGTGCCGATCGTGCTGGGGTCGGCTACGCCTTCGATGGAATCCTGGCAGCGTGCCGAGCAGGGCGCGTATCGCAAGCTGGTGTTGCGCGAACGCGCCCAGACCGATGCCGCGTTGCCGACCGTTCGGCTGATCGATCTGAATCACGAGCGTCAGCGTCAGCGCGAACTGTTCGAGGGGCTGTCGGTGCCGTTGCTCGATGCGATCCAGCATCGGCTCGATCGCGGCCAGCAGAGCCTGCTGTTCCTCAACCGGCGAGGTTATGCACCGGTGCTGGCCTGCGATAGCTGCGGCTGGCTGTCGGGTTGCCCGCGCTGCTCGGCGTACCTGGTGCTGCATCGACCGGAACGGCGGCTGCGCTGCCACCACTGCGGGTTGGAGTCGCCGGTGCCACACCATTGCCCGGACTGCGGCAATGTCGATGTGGCGCCGCTCGGGCGTGGTACGCAGCGAATCGAGGAAGCGTTATCCACACGTTTTCCACAGGCTCGCATCGCGCGCATCGATGCCGATTCCACGCGCAAGAAGGGCAGCGCGCAGGCCATGTTCGATGAGGTTCATGCGGGCGAAGTCGATATCCTCGTGGGCACCCAGATGGTGGCCAAGGGCCACGACTTCCAGCGCGTGACGCTGGTCGGCGTGGTCCACCCCGACGCCGCCATGTTCAGTCACGACTTCCGCGCGGCCGAGCATCTGTTTGCGTCCTTGATGCAGGTGGCCGGACGGGCGGGCAGGGCGGGACTGGGCGGCGAAGTGATGATTCAGACGCGTTATCCGGACGCCCCCGCATTGCAGGCCCTGGCGCGCCATGACTATGATGGATTCGCAGCCAGCCAGTTGCGCGAGCGCCGGCAGGCCGGGTTGCCCCCGTTCGCCTACCAGGCGCTCATCACGGCGGAACACGGCGAGCTGGAACGTGCGTTGACCTTCCTGAAAGCCGCGCGGGACCATGCCGATGCATGCCCGATGGCGCCCGAGGTGCAACTCCATGACCCGGTGCCGATGTCGATGGTGCGCATCTTCAACAAGGAGCGTGCCCAGATGCTGGTCGAAGCCGGATCGCGCCCCGTGCTGCAACGGTTTTTGAGTGAGTGGCTGCCCACTTTTCAGGAGGTGGGTGCGCAGGTGAAGGGCGTGCGCTGGCAGTTGGAAATCGATCCGTTGAGGATCTGAGGCCGGCCTTGCGAGGTCTGTCATGTTGCGTGGGTGCAACCTTTTCCAGGCGGGACGAACTAGGTGGTTGCACTAGGTTGCACCTCGTAATTCTACGAGAGTAAGATCGCGCCAATCGGCAGGCTGGCGCGTTACGCCCATGCGTATCGCCACGGCCGCCACCGCCTTCTTAAGATCCGCTGGAGAACTGCCCGCATGGCCACCACCACCCTCGGCGTGAAGCTCGACGATGCTTCGCGTGAACGCCTGAAACGCGTTGCCCAATCGATCGACCGTACCCCCCACTGGCTGATCAAGCAGGCCATCTTCACGTATCTGGAGCAGATCGAGCGCGGCCATCTGCCGCACGAAGGCGCCAACGGCACGTCGCATGACACGGATGGTGATGCTGGCGATGTGGCGCAGGGCGAGGCCATGGCCCAGCCGTTCCTGGAATTTGCGCAGAGCATCCAGCCGCAGTCGGTGTTGCGCGCGGCGATTACGTCTGCGTATCGCCGTCCGGAAACCGAATGCGTGCCGGTGCTGCTGGAGCAGGCCCGCCTGCCGAAGGCCGAGGCCGACGCCGCCATCAAGATGGCGCGCACGCTGGCGCAGAAGCTGCGCGAGCAAAAGGTGGGTACGGGCCGTGAGGGTCTGGTGCAGGGCCTGATCCAGGAGTTCTCGTTGTCGTCGCAGGAAGGCGTAGCGTTGATGTGCCTGGCCGAGGCACTGCTGCGCATCCCCGACAAGGCCACGCGCGACGCTCTGATTCGCGACAAGATCAGCGGCGCGAACTGGCAGTCGCACCTGGGCCAAAGCCCGTCGCTGTTCGTGAACGCCGCCACCTGGGGCCTGCTGCTGACTGGCCGGCTGGTGGCCACGCACACCGAAGCCGGATTGTCGAAGGCGCTGACGCGCATCATCGGCAAGGGCGGCGAGCCGCTGATCCGCAAGGGCGTGGACATGGCCATGCGCCTGATGGGCGAGCAGTTCGTGACTGGCGAGACGATTTCCGAGGCGCTGGCCAACGCGCGCAAGTATGAGGCCGAAGGCTTCCGTTATTCGTACGACATGCTTGGCGAGGCTGCGATGACCGAGGCCGACGCGCAGCGCTACCTGGCATCGTACGAGCAGGCCATCCACGCAATCGGCCAGGCGTCGCGCGGCCGGGGCATCTATGAAGGCCCGGGCATCTCGATCAAGCTGTCGGCGCTGCATCCGCGCTACAGCCGCGCGCAGCACGAGCGCGTGATTTCCGAACTGTATGGCCGCCTGAAAAGCCTGACGCTGCTGGCCCGCCAGTACGACATCGGCATCAATATCGACGCCGAAGAAGCTGACCGCCTGGAAATCTCGCTCGATTTGTTGGAGCGCCTGTGCTTCGAACCGGAACTGGCCGGTTGGAACGGTATCGGCTTCGTGGTGCAGGGTTACCAGAAACGCTGCCCGTTCGTGATCGATTTCCTGATCGACCTGGCACGCCGCAGCCGCCACCGCCTGATGATCCGTCTGGTGAAGGGCGCGTACTGGGACAGCGAGATCAAGCGCGCCCAGGTGGATGGGCTGGAAGGCTACCCGGTCTACACGCGCAAGGTGTACACGGACGTGGCCTACGTGGCATGCGCCCGCAAGCTGCTGTCGGTGCCGGACGCAATCTATCCGCAGTTCGCCACGCACAACGCGCATACGTTGTCGGCCATCTACCAGATCGCCGGTCAGAGCTACTATCCCGGCCAGTATGAATTCCAGTGCCTGCATGGCATGGGCGAGCCGCTGTACGACCAGATCGTCGGCCCGAAGTCGGACGGCAAGTTCAACCGTCCGTGCCGCATCTACGCACCGGTTGGCACCCATGAAACGCTGCTGGCGTACCTGGTGCGCCGCCTGCTGGAGAACGGCGCGAACACGTCGTTCGTGAACCGCATCGCCGATGAATCCATCCCGCTGGACGAACTGGTGGCCGATCCGGTGACCGTGGTCGAATCGATGCACAAGACGGAAGGTACGCTGGGCCTCTCGCACCCGCGCATCCCGCATCCGCGTGAACTGTATGGCGACGCGCGCGCCAATTCGGCGGGCATCGATCTGTCGAACGAGCATCGCCTGGCCTCGCTGTCGTCGGCACTGCTGGCCGGCGCCAGCGAAGTCCACCGTGCCGAACCGCTGCTCGGTGCCGACATCCCGCGCGGCGACGCCAAGCTCGACCCCGTGCTGAACCCGGCCGACCACCGCGACGTGGTGGGCCACATCAGCGAAGCCACGCCGTTCGAAGTGGAGGCCGCGCTGGCCGCCGCCGTGAATGTGGCACCGATCTGGCAGGCCACGCCGCCGGAGGTGCGCGCCGCTGCGCTGGAGCGCGCCGCCGACCTGATGGAAGCCCAGATGCAGCAGTTGATGGGCGTCATCATGCGCGAGGCCGGCAAGACGTTCTCGAATGCCATCGCCGAAGTCCGCGAAGCGGTCGACTTCCTGCGTTACTACGCAGTGCAGGTGCGCGAGACGTTCTCGAACGACACGCACCGCCCGCTCGGCCCCGTGGTCTGTATCAGCCCGTGGAACTTCCCGCTGGCGATCTTCACGGGTCAGGTTGCTGCCGCACTGGCTGCCGGCAACCCGGTGCTGGCCAAGCCGGCCGAACAGACCCCGCTGATCGCCGCCGCTGCTGTGCGTCTGCTGCGCGAAGCCGGTGTGCCGGCTGGTGCCGTGCAACTGCTGCCGGGCCGTGGCGAGACCGTGGGCGCTGCGCTCGTGGGCGATGCCCGCGTGAAGGGCGTGATGTTCACCGGCTCCACCGAAGTGGCACGCCTGCTGCAACGTAATGTTGCGGGTCGCCTCGATGCGGCGGGCCGTCCGATTCCGCTAATCGCCGAAACGGGCGGCCAGAACGCGATGATCGTGGACTCCTCGGCCCTGGCCGAACAGGTGGTGGGCGACGTCGTGAACTCGGCCTTCGACTCGGCCGGCCAGCGCTGCTCGGCGCTGCGCGTGCTGTGCCTGCAGGAAGACGTGGCCGACCGCATCCTGGAAATGCTCAAGGGCGCCATGGGCGAACTGACGCTGGCCAACCCGGATCGTCTGTCCACCGACGTGGGTCCGGTGATCGACGAGGAGGCGCGCGGCAACATCGTGCGTCACGTAGAAGCCATGCGCGCCAAGGGCCGCCGCGTGCATCAGGCAGATCCGAACGCCGTGCAGTCCGCCGCCTGCCGTAACGGTACGTTCGTGCCGCCGACGCTGATCGAACTCGACTCGATCGAGGAACTGAAGCGCGAGGTCTTCGGCCCGGTGCTGCACGTGGTGCGCTACCCGCGCGCCGCGCTGAATACGATGATCGACCAGATCAACAACACCGGCTATGGCCTGACGCTCGGCATCCACACCCGGATCGACGAGACCATCGCGCATATCGTGGACCGTGCGCATGTCGGTAATCTCTATGTGAACCGCAATATCGTCGGCGCCGTGGTGGGTGTGCAGCCGTTTGGCGGCGAAGGCTTGTCGGGCACGGGTCCGAAGGCTGGCGGCCCGCTGTACCTGCATCGCCTGCTGTCGGTCTGCCCGCAGGATGCCGTGGTGCGCGTGGTTCGCGCATCGGACGTAGCCGAGGCCGCGCAGGCTGCGCCGGTATCGACCGAGCTGGCCGCGTTGAAGGGCTGGGCGCAAGGCAGCCTGCCCGAAGTCGCCGTGGCCTGCGACCAGTTCGCCGCTGCCTCGGCATCGGGAATCTCGGCCACGCTGCCGGGCCCCACGGGCGAGCGCAATACGTACTCGCTGCTGCCGCGCGAGCGCGTGCTGTGCCTGGCGCAGACGGAGTCGGACCTGGCGCTGCAACTCGGCGCTGTGCTGGCGGTTGGCGCCCAGGCGTTGTGGGTTGACACACCGGTTGCAAAGTCGCTGTTGGCACGGCTGCCGGCCGCAGTACAATCGCGCGTCCGTATGGTTTCCGACTGGAAATCGTCGGACACCGACTTCGACGCGGTGCTGCATCACGGCGATTCCGACCAGTTGCGCACCGTCTGTGAACAGGTCGCTACGCGTCCGGGTCCGATTGTCGGCGTCCAGGGCCTGGCCCAGGGTGAACCGAATATCGCGCTCGAGCGTTTGTTGATCGAACGTTCGCTGTCCGTCAATACGGCGGCTGCGGGCGGCAATGCAAGCTTGATGACGATCGGCTGAGGCACGTCCTCTTCCGGTTTCACATCAGAGGCGTGCGGCGAGGGCCGGTGATCCCGACCTTGCTGCGCCACTTAGAATGGAACGGTGCTGCCAACGCCGTTCCGACATATGCCGACAACGGCACCATATGGCACCCGTTTGGGACCCAAGGAGAACTGATGAGCTCGACATTCCGCAAGACGGCCATGACCGTCGCCATGGCCGTTGCCGGCCTGACTGCCGCTTCGGCTGCTTTTGCCCAGGCCCAGGAAATCAAACTGGGCTACGCCGGTCCGCTGACCGGCGGCCAGGCCCAATACGGCAAGGACATGCAGAACGGCATCGTCCTGGCGATCGATGACATGAATGCCACCAAGCCCAAGATCGGCGGCAAGGAAGTCAAGTTCGTGCTGATCTCCGAGGACGACCAGGCCGATCCGAAGACCGGTTCGGTGGTGGCGCAGAAGCTGGTGGACGCCGGCATCCAGGGCATGCTCGGCCACTTCAATTCGGGCACCAGCATCCCGGCGTCGATGGTCTACAACCGTGCAGGCATTCCGCAGATCGCCATGGCCACGGCACCCGAATACACCCGCCAGGGCTTCAAGACCACGTTCCGCATGATGACGTCCGACACCCAGCAGGGTTCGGTGATCGGCGCATACGTGGTGAAGAAGCTGGGCGCCAAGAACATCGCCATCGTCGACGACCGCACGGCCTACGGCCAGGGTCTGGCTGACGAGTTCGAGAAGGCCGCCAAGGCCGCCGGCGGCAAGATCGTGCGCCGCGAGTTCACGAACGACAAGGCCGTGGACTTCAAGGCTGTGCTGACCAACATCAAGCGCAGCAACCCGGACATCATCTTCTACGGCGGTGCCGAAACCCAATCGGCCCCGATGGCCAAGCAGGTCAAGGAACTGGGCATGAAGGCCCCGCTGGTCTCGGGCGAAATGTCCAAGACCGACAACTTCCTGAAGCTGGCCGGCAACGCCGCCGATGGCACCGTGGTGTCGCTGGCCGGCCTGCCGCTGGAACAGATGCCGGGCGGCGCTGCGTACGAGAAGAAGTACGAGAAGCGCTTCGGCTCGAAGGTCCAGACTTACTCGCCGTACGCCTATGACGGCGCCACCGCGCTGATGACCGCCATGATCAAGGCCGGCTCCGCCGACCCGACGCGCTACCTGCCCGTGCTGGCCGCTACCAGCATGCAGGGCGTGACGACCAAGACGCTGGCCTACGATGCACGCGGCGACCTGAAGGACGGCGGCATCACCGTCTACAAGGTGCAAGGCGGCAAGTGGACCGTGCTGGAAACCGTGGGCGGCAAGTAATCGCCGCTCGCCGAGTAGCTTTTAGCATTACGCGCGCCGGACGGCTTTCCTACGGCTGGCGCGTGGCAGAACTGACGCCACCCGGGCAGATGCCCGCGGTGGCGTTTTTTGTTGGGGAGCGGCTTTTTCTTTCGGTCAACCCCGATCAACCCCCAATCTCCCCCTCTCCTCCCCGAAGCAGGTCACGCCAATAGCGCATAATTCCGCTTTGCTGATTTCTGATGAAGGAGCGGACCTTGCAGGATGTCCGTTACGACCACGCCATCGCGCTGGCAAATGCCGGGCGCCATGACGAAGCTGTACAAGTAGCCGACCAGCTCTGGGCGGCGCATCCCGAAGTTGTGGACTATGCCGCGCTGCGCGCGCAGATCCAGTCGGATCGTGGCGATGTGGCGGCGGCGTTGGCCGCGCTCGACGAGGCCATGACCCGGCTGCCCGAGCTCTCGCTGGCGCCGATGCATCGCTGGGCCTCGCGCGGGGCGCTGGCGCATATGTATGGCACGTTGCTGATGCGTGAAGGGCGCGACACCGAGGCGCAGCCGTGGCTGCACGAGGCCGCGCGCCGCAACGGGCTGGCCACGGGCGAGTGGGCTGCGCATTTCTATGCGGGCTTTGTCGCGTTTCGCCTCAACGATTTCGCGCTGGCGGGCCGCTACTGGCACGACCTGCTGTATCGCTCGCCCGATCTCGGGGCTGGCGATATCCTGCCGCTGGTGCAGGACTATGTCGCGCGCAGCGATGCCGCGCAGCAACTTGGGGAGCCGCTGCTGCGGATCTGCCTGGGCCGGATCGCACTGGATTCCCCGGAGCTGCTCGATCTGACGCCAGCGCAGGGCGATGCCCTGGCCGCGGCACAGGCCGAAACGGTGCTGGCCGCCGAGCCCGATCATCCCGAAGCACGCCGGTTGCGCGCGCCGTTGCGGCTGGGCGTGGACCCGGCGGCGGCACTCGATGACCTGGATACGTACCTGCGTCAGCGTCCGGACCCGCTCGCGCAGGTGCGCGCGCTGACGTGGCGGCACCAGTCGCAAGCCAAGGCAAGTGCCAGCACCCCGGCGCAGCCCGCCTGGACTGGCTTTGCCATGACGGCCGATGCCGACGATGGTGCCATGTACTTCCACGCGGCTGCGGCGCTCGGCGCGTTCATCGACGAGGTGCCTGCGTCACAAGCCGTGCTGAAGCCGATGCTGGAGGCCGCGTGCCGCAAGGGACTGGGCTGTTTCGAGGCATATTTCGAGACGGGCGAGGGCGATGCGCAGGGCCATGGCGGCAACGCCGATCCTCACCTGTATTCCCTGCTGTGCCGCCTGCTGGCGCGCACGCTGCCGGCCGATGCGACGCATCTGGAAGAAAAGGTGTCGCTGCACCAGAAGGGCATGGCGGCCAGCGACTTCATCGACCACTGGATCGACATGCTCGACGCCTACGCGGCGGCGGGCGAGCACCAGAAGGTGGTGGATCTGGCCGGTGAAGTGATGAATCGTCATCCGGTGGAGCGCAACCCTGCGGACGTGAGTTGGGCGTTCAGCCGGCTCGTGGCCGCGTGGGCGGCACTGGGCGGGCGTGAAGCCACGGAATCGGCCAATGCCGCGCTGACCCATATGGATGCCCGTCTCGATGCGCTGCCCGTCGAGGCACGCAGCGAAGGGGCGCACGCCATGGCCCATGCCCGCGCGCACTACGGCGCGTTGCTGGCCAAGGGTATGGCGGGGATGGACGAACACGACCGTGCCGATGCACTGGCCGAACTCGAAGCGCTCCAGCGCCGCTCGCTACTGGTGGAAGACGGCTGGCTCTATGGCCACTTTGGCCAGATCTGGCGCGACCTCGGCGACAACGAGCGCGCCTTGCCATTGATCGAACAGGCCGTAGCACTTGGGGCTGGCAATGCCCAGGCAGAAGCGCAGGCGCGGGTACAGCGTGCCAGACTCCTCGTGGAACTGGACCGGAAGGCGGAGGCCCTGACGGATTTCCAGATGGCGTTTGCTGCGCGTGACGACTGGGATGCCGACGCGTGGCTGCTGGCCGTGCAGGCGGCCGTGGCGCAGGGCCACCGCGAGACGGCACTGGAGTGGTTCGAAAAGGCCAAGGCGGCGGGGGCTGGCGTGGGCACCACGCGTGGGCTCTTCGGCAAGACCGAGGCGGCGCTGAAATCCACCCGGCCGAAGTGGAAGGTATGGGGGCTGTAACGCGGGGCGGGAGGGTCGCGTGGCATCCCACTAGGTGACCCACCGCACAAGACAATTCTCAATTTGAAAGACCTACAAAAGCGCGATCGATGAAGATCGCGCTTTTTGTTTGTGGAAGATGGGTTTTATCGGCAAGATGGGAAAAGTGTCGGACAAGCACTGACACTTTGAAACGTGTCCTTCCATTACCATGACGCGCATGAATGGACTGAGCCAACTTTTCCCCTCGCTGCCGCTGGCGCCGGGCGGCCTGTTCTGGGTAGGTCTCGCACTCGTTGGTGCGGGGCTGGCCGGAGAGGTCTGCCGCCGCTGGCTGGGCATTCCGCGCATCGTCGGATACGCCATGGTCGGGCTGTTTGCCGGCATGCTTGGCCGCAGCATCGTGGACGACAACATGATCGCCCAGACCCGGGTGCTGATCGATATGGCGCTGGCACTGGCGCTGTTCGAACTCGGCCACCGGCTGTCGCTGTCATGGCTGCGCGCCAACCGCTGGCTGCTGTTCACGAGCGCCGCCGAAAGCCTGCTGACGTGGGGCCTCGTCGCCACCGTGCTGCAATGGCTGGGCGCGTCGCCCGGCGTTGCGATCCTGGCCGGTGGTATCGCGGTCAGCACCTCGCCGACCATCGTGCTGCAACTCAAGAACGAACTGCGCGCCGAAGGGCAGGTGACCGAGCGGCTGATGGCCATGGCCGCGCTGAACTCGATCTACGCGGCGGCCATTGTGCAGGTGGCGACGGGCTGGCTGCATTCGGAGTACGGCAACCTGGGCGCTGCGCTGCTGCATCCGCTGTACCTGCTGGTGGGCTCGTGCCTGCTGGCATGGGTAGTTGGCAAGGTGGGGCATGCCATCTACGCGCGGATGTCTTCCGACGATCACTACAGTTTCCTGGTGCTGGTGGGGCTGGTGCTGTTCACGCTGGCGCTGACGCGCGTGCTCAAGCTTTCGATGCCGCTCACGCTGATGCTTGCCGGCGTGGTCTTCAAGCACCAGGACCGCCAGCCGCACGTCTGGCCCACGCACTTCGGTAGTGCGGGCAGCCTCCTGATCATCGTGATGGTGGTATCGCTGGGCCTGCCGCTGACGGCGCAGGACTGGATCATCGGCGGGACGATGGCCGTGGCACTGGTTGTGCTGCGTCACGTGGCCAAGCTGGTTGGCGTGGTATCACTGGGTTCGTTTTCGGGGCTGAGCCTGCGGCAGGCCATGGCGCTGGGCCTTGCGCTGGCGCCGATGTCGGGGCTGGCCTATCTTCTGATGAGCGACATTGCCCGCCTGTATCCGGGCACCGGCGTGCCGCTCGCATCGATCATCCTTTGCGCGCTCGCCATCGAGCAGGTGCTGGGCCCGATCATCGCGGCGTGGGCGCTGCGTTACGCGGGCGAGGCAAGGGACAATGGAGGAGGGCGCTGATGTCGCTCGAACCGTTCAAGCATTCCGAGCCGCTGACCTTTGGAGTGGAGCTGGAGCTCCAGCTCGTCAATCGCCATGACTATGATCTGGCGCCATTCGCACCGGACCTGCTTCGGGCCCTCAAGGGCGCGCAGCATGCGGGGGACATCAAGCCCGAGATCAGTCCGTCAATGATCGAGATGAGCACGGGCATTTGCCACAGCTACGCGCAGGCGCTGGAAGAGCTGACGGTCATGCGCGACCTGATGATCAATGCGTCACGCGGCCTTAACCTCGGCATCTGCGGCGGCGGCACGCATCCGTTCCAGGTGTGGTCCGAGCGCACCATCTCGGACTCCCCGCGCTATCAGTACATCTCGGAGCTATATGGCTATCTGGCCAAGCAGTTCACGGTGTTCGGGCAGCACGTGCACATCGGCTGCCCGAGTGCGGACGAATCGCTGTTCCTGCTCCATGCCATCGGGCGGTATGTGCCGCACTTCATTGCGCTGGCGGCGTCGTCGCCTTATGTGCAGGGGGTCGATACTGGATTTGCATCCGCTCGATTGAATTCTGTTGCCGCGTTTCCGATGAGCGGTCGGGCGCCGCACGTGTTGACGTGGGATGGCTTCGAAGCCTACTTCAACAAGATGCGCGCGACGGGCGTGATCGAGAGCATGAAGGACTTCTATTGGGATATCCGTCCCAAGCCGGAGTTCGGCACGATCGAAGTGCGCGTCATGGATACGCCCCTCACCGTGCAGCGCGCGTGCGATATCGCCGCGTACATCCAGGCGCTTGCGCGATATCTGCTGCTGTCGCGTCCGTTCATGCCGCAGGAAGACGATTACCTCGTCTACACCTTCAACCGTTTTCAGGCGTGCCGCTTCGGGATGGAAGGCGAATACGTGCATCCGAACGAACTGACGCGGATGCCGATTGCAGACCACATCCTGTCGATCTGCGATGCGCTGGAGCCGCATGCGGAGGCACTCGGTTCGTTGCAGGCGCTATCGAACATCCGCGCACTGGCCGCTTCACGCGACAACGATGCGCATTCGGTACGCGTGATCAACGACGAAGCCCACAGCCTGCGCGATACCGTACGGCATACGTGCGAGCGGTGGGAATCGTAAGTCGCGCAGTCTGATGCGTCAGGCGCCGTGCGGCACGCTTGTGCCGTCGCGGCCGGCCACGAGTCCGAGTTGCTGGTTGGCAGGCACCGCGATATCGATCAGCTTCGGTCGCGGTAGATTCAGTTCACGCATCATGGCGATGAACTCCTCGCGCGATCGGCCCGCGATGCGGCTGTTGCTCGCGCGTTCCTGACCGATCGTGGATGCCGTGCGGCCCTTGTAGTCATGCGCGGGATAGACCTGCGTATCGTCGGGCAGGCGGAAGAGTTTCTGTGTCAGGCTGTCGAACAAGGTGCCTGCATCGCCCGACTGGAAATCCGTGCGCCCGCAGCCGTCGATCAACAAGGCATCGCCGGTAAAGATCCGGCGCACCACGCCATCGGCCGTCGTTTCTTCCCACAGGTAACTCATGCTGCCAGCCGTGTGTCCCGGCGTATGGATCGCGCGCAACACCTGACTGCCGAACGAAATGGAGTCGCCATCGATCAATTGCTTGCTGGCGGGCTTGATGTCGCAACCGGACGGCGCTGCGGTGCTGGCGCCGGTCAGCGCGGCCAGTTGCCCGGCGGACGTGATGTGATCGGCATGCGCATGGGTTTCGATAATCCAGACGACCTTGGCGCCGGTGTCCGTCAACACGGCAAGGTCGCGCTCGCACTGGCGGTCGACCGGATCGATCAGGACCGCCTCATGCGTGGCGGCATCGATCAGCAGGTAGGTGAACGTGCAGGAGACGTCGTCGAACAATTGGTGAAAGGTCTGCATGGCCGCTTTCTTTTGGAGACTGATGTTATTGGCAAATCTTGTCGGCAACCCGAAAGTGCTTCCATCATATACGGCGGCCTGCCATTCACTATGATCGTCAGCATTCGACGATATTCACCGCCAGCCCGCCGCGCGCCGTTTCCTTGTACTTCGTTTTCATGTCTGCGCCGGTCTCGCGCATCGTCTTGATGACCGAGTCGAGCGACACATAGTGTGTGCCATCGCCCCGCAGCGCCATGCGCGCGGCGTTCACGGCCTTGACCGACGCCATCGCGTTGCGTTCGATGCACGGGATCTGCACCAGTCCGCCCACGGGATCGCACGTCAATCCAAGGTTGTGCTCCATGCCGATCTCGGCGGCGTTCTCCACCTGTTCCGGTGTGCCGCCAAGTACCGCAGCCAGCGCACCGGCCGCCATCGAGCACGCTACGCCAACCTCGCCCTGGCAGCCTACTTCCGCACCGGAGATCGACGCATTGAGCTTGTAGAGCAGGCCGATGGCGCCAGCGGTCAGCAGGAAATCCACCGCGCCCTGAGGACTCGCGCCGGGTACGAAGCGATCGTAGTAGTGCAGCACGGCGGGGATGATGCCTGCGGCGCCATTCGTGGGCGCGGTCACGACACGTCCACCCGCTGCGTTTTCCTCGTTGACGGCCATCGCGTAGAGGTTGACCCAGTCCATGACGGTGAGCGGATCGGACAACGTACGCTCCGCGCGCAACGTCAGGTTGCGATACAACTCGGGCGCACGCCGCTTCACCTTGAACGGACCGGGCAGTTCGCCCTCGGTGCGGCAACCGCGCGCCACGCATTGCTGCATGACGTCCCAGATATGCAGCAGGCCATCGGTGACCTCGGTGTGCGAGCGCCACGTCAGTTCGTTCTCCAGCATGAGTTGTGCGATGGACTTGCCGCTCGCATGCGCCATCTCGAGCATCGCCTTGCCGCTGCGGAACGGATGCGGCAACTGATTCTCCGCAGTCTGCAACTGCGTATTGGGTGCGCCGGCCGTGACGACAAAGCCACCGCCCACTGACAGGTAGCGCGCTTCACGTAGCGGGTTGCCCTCGGCATCGTAGGCGTGGAACTTCATGCCGTTCGGATGCTCGGCCATCGCTTCGCGTCGATAGAACACGATGTGCTCGCGTTCCACGAACGGTACCGTGTGCTTGCCCAGCAGCGTCAGCAGCTTGCTGCGGCGCATCGCGGAGAGCTTCTCGTCGATGCCTTCGGGATCGACGGTATCGGGCGCCTCGCCCATGAGCCCGAGAATCACGCCCTTGTCGGTGCCGTGTCCCTTGCCGGTGGCGCCCAGCGAGCCATACAGTTCGGCACGCACGCTCGCTACTTGCGGCAACAACCCATCGCGCTCCAGACCATGCGCGAACATCAGCGCGGCGCGCATCGGTCCCACGGTGTGGGAACTCGACGGGCCGATGCCTACCTTGAACAGATCGAAAACACTGACTGCCACGGCTGACTCCAGATGCGAAGACGGCGCGCCGCCGGCACGCCGTCAGGGGCCGCCCACGATTCGGAAATCAGGGCGGCAGGGGACTTTTCAACTTTTCTTATCGAGCCGGAGTGCTTACGCCTCTTCAGCGTACTCGCTCATCGGCACGCACGAGCAGAACAGATTGCGGTCGCCATACACGTTGTCCGCACGGCCAACCGGCGGCCAGTACTTCTGCGTGCGCAGCGACGCCACCGGATAGGCGGCTTCCTCGCGCGTGTACTTGCGCGTCCACTCGTTGGCCGTGATCACGTTGGCCGTGTGCGGCGCGTGCTTGAGCGGATTGTCTTCACGGTCGAAGCTGCCGTCCTCGACGCGCGCAATTTCGCCACGGATGGCAATCATGGCGTCGATGAAGCGGTCGAGTTCGGACAGGGCCTCGCTTTCGGTCGGCTCGATCATCAGCGTGCCCGGCACCGGGAAGCTCATGGTCGGGGCATGGAAGCCGTAGTCCATCAGCCGTTTGGCGACGTCTTCGTTCGAGATGCCCGTGCTCTTCTGCAGCGGACGCAGGTCGAGAATGCACTCGTGCGCCACCAGACCACCCTGACCCGCGTACAACACCGGATAGTGCGGCGACAGACGCTTGGCCACGTAGTTGGCCGTCAGGATCGCGTTCTCGGTGGCGGCGGTCAGGCCGGTCGAGCCCATCATCGCCACGTACATCCACGAAATCGGCAGGATGCTGGCCGAGCCGAACGGCGCGGCGGAGACTCCGCCGATGCCGTTGTCGTCGCGGCGATAGCCAACGCTGTCCTGGTTCGGCAGGAAGTCGGCAAGGTGCGCGCCCACTGCCACCGGACCCACGCCCGGTCCGCCACCGCCGTGCGGAATGCAGAACGTCTTGTGCAGGTTCAGGTGGGAGACGTCACCGCCGAACTGTCCCGGTGCGGCCACGCCGACCATTGCGTTCATGTTCGCGCCATCCACGTAGACCTGGCCGCCGTGCTTGTGCACGATGTCGCAGATCTGCTGCACGCCCTGTTCGAACACGCCGTGCGTGGACGGGTACGTGATCATGATCGCAGCGAGGTTCTTGCTGTGCTGTTCGGCCTTCTTCGCCAGATCCACGAGGTCGACGTTGCCGTTCTCGTCACAGGCCACCACCACCACCTTCATGCCGGCCATCTGTGCCGATGCCGGGTTCGTGCCGTGCGCGGAGGAGGGGATCAGGCAGATGTCGCGATGGCTCTCGCCACGGCTTGCGTGGTAGGCGTGGATGATCAGCAGGCCAGCGTACTCGCCTTGCGAGCCCGCGTTCGGCTGCAGGCTCACGGCGGCGTAGCCCGTGGCGGCGCAGAGCATGGCTTCGAGCTGGTCGATCATCTCGCGATAGCCCACGGTCTGGTCGAGCGGTGCGAACGGATGGATGTTGCTGAACTCGGGCCACGTCACCGGCAGCATTTCGCTGGTGGCGTTGAGCTTCATCGTGCAGGAGCCCAGCGGAATCATCGTGCGGTCCAGCGCCAGGTCCTTGTCGGCCAGCGAGCGCAGGTAACGCAGCATTTCGTGCTCGGCGTGGTGCGTGTTGAACACCGGGTGCGTCAGGTAAGCGCTCTGGCGCGAGAGTGCGGCCGGGAAGCCGTCGGCCACCGTTGCTTCTACGTCATCGAACTTCGGCACGGCCTTGCCATGCGCGAAGATTTCCCACAGCGCCACCACGTCATCGCGCGACGCGGTTTCGTCGAACGAGATGCCGATGCGCGTGCCGCCTGCATGACGCAGGTTGATGCCGCGCTGCGTGGCGGACGCGTGGAATGCGTCGGTGTTGAAGCCGGTGTCGAGCGTGATCGTGTCGAAGAACGTCGTGTTCAGCGGCGTGTGGCCGAGTGCCTTGAGGCCGGCAGCCAGCGTGGCGGTCAGGCGATGCACGCGTTGCGCGATGCGCTTGAGACCCTGTGGACCATGGTAGACCGCGTACATCGACGCCATGATGGCCAGCAGTGCCTGCGCCGTGCAGATATTCGACGTGGCCTTCTCGCGGCGGATGTGCTGCTCGCGCGTCTGCAGCGCCAGGCGGTATGCCTTGTTGCCTTGCGCGTCGATGGTCACGCCGACGAGGCGGCCCGGCATCGAACGCTTGAATTCGTCGCGCACGGCCATATAGCCGGCGTGCGGGCCGCCGAAACCGAGCGGCACGCCAAAGCGCTGCGTGTTGCCCACGGCCACGTCCGCGCCCCATTCGCCCGGTGCGGCGAGCAGCGTCAGCGCCAGCAGGTCGGCGGCGGCTACCACGCGCGCGCCGGAGGCATGCACGGCTTCGGCAATCGCGCGGTAGTCGGCCACGTCGCCGTTCACGCCAGGGTACTGCAGCAGCACGCCGAACGCCTCCGCCTTCGCGGCTTCGGCTGCGGGGCCAACCTTGATTTCGATGCCCATCGGCTCGGCGCGGGTGCGTACCACTTCCAGCGTCTGCGGCAGCACGTCGTCGGCCACGAAGAACGTGTTCGATGCATGCTTGTTGACGCGCTGCAGCAGCGTCATGGCTTCGGCGGCGGCGGTGCCTTCGTCCAGCATCGACGCATTGGCGATGTCCATGCCGGTCAGGTCCGTCAGCATCTGCTGGAAGTTCAGCAGGGCTTCGAGACGGCCCTGCGAGATCTCAGGCTGGTACGGGGTGTAGGCGGTGTACCACGCCGGGTTTTCAAACACGTTGCGCAGGATGACCCCGGGCGTGAGCGTGTTGTAGTACCCCTGCCCGATGAAGCTCTTGAGCACGCGGTTCTTGCTGGCCAGGCCGCGCAGCTTGGCCAGCGCGGCTTCCTCGGTCAGCGGGGCGGTGAATTCGCCCAGCGACATGCCATCGCGGCGACGGATGGCGGCAGGCACCACGGCATCGATCAGCGCGGCGGTGCTGTGGAAACCGAGCAGCTTGAGCATGTGCTGCTGTTCGGCGGTATCGGGCCCGATATGGCGGGCGGCGAAGGCGTCGCGCGCCTCCAGTTCGGCCAGCGTGGGCCGTGCAGCTTGGGCGGCAGCGTTCATGGGAAACGGGGCGTTCATGGCAAGGAAATCTCGTGGAGCGCGCGGGGCAGGTGGTCAGCCTGCCGCCACGCGCGGCATCGGACAATCAGCGCGATCAGGCGCCGACGCTGGCCTTGTAGGCGTCGACGTTCATCAGGCCGTTCACATCGTCGCCGTTGGCCGGCTTGATCTTGAACAGCCACGCGTCGAAGGCGTTGGCATTGACCGATTCCGGCGATGCCGAAGCCGCGTCGTTAATGGCGATGACTTCGCCGGCCACCGGGGCGTAGATGTCGGAAGCCGCCTTCACGGACTCCACCACGGCCAGCGCGTCGCCTGCGCCAACCGACTTGCCCACTTCGGGCAGTTCCAGGAAAACGATGTCGCCCAGCGCGTCTTGTGCGTGGTCGGTGATGCCGATGGTCAGCGTGCCGTCGGCTTCGACGCGCACCCATTCGTGCGACTCGGTGTACTTCAGGTCAGCGGGGAAATTCATGAGGGTTCTCCGGGATACAGTGTGTTTCTTGTTTCATTCACCCGCCCGCGGCATGTGGGCTCGAGCGGAACGGGTGGAAGGGCGACCGTTGGTGTGAAGCGGGGGCCGATGCCTCAGCTCACGAGTGCCTTGCCATTGCGCACAAACGGCAGTTTAACCACAGTCGCGGTCAGTTTGCGGTCGCGGATCTCTACCTGGACTTCCGCACCCGGCACGATGTCCTTCGGCAGACTGGCAAAGGCAATGGACTGGGACAGCGACGGGCTGAATGTGCCGCTGGTGATTTCGCCGTCGCCGGATGCGGTGACGACTTTCTGGTGCGCGCGCAGCACGCCGCCCTTGTCGCGCAGGATCAGGCCCAGGAACGCGCGTTTCTGGCCGCCAGCGGTCAGCGCAGCCTTGCCGGTGAAGTCGCGTTCGCTTTGCAGATCGACCGTCCACGACAGCCCGGCGTCGAGCGGCGACGTATGGATGTCCATGTCCTGGCCGTACAGGTTCATGCCGGCTTCCAGGCGCAGGGTGTCGCGTGCGCCCAGGCCGGCAGGCTTCACACCGGCTGCCACGAGTTTTTCCCAGATACCGGCGACGTTCTCGGCCGGCACCACCAGTTCGAAGCCGTCTTCGCCGGTATAGCCCGTGCGCGCCACCATCAGTTCGCCCATGGCCGGGTCCTGCACGACCAGCGCGTTGAATGGCTTGAGGGCATCGGCGGGCTGGGTGGAGGGGAAGGCTGCATAGACTTTGGCGCGTGCGTTCGGACCCTGCACGGCGACGATGGCCAGTGCGCTGGACCCTGCTGGTGCCACGTCACCACGGCGCGGGTTGATAGTCACGCCGCTGCCGGTCTCGCTGTTGCGCGAACGGATCCATTCGATATCGCCGACGGCCGTGCTCGCATTGACCACGAGCCGGAAATAATCCTCGGCAAAGAAGTAGACGATCAGGTCGTCGATGACACCGCCTTTCTCGTCGAGCATGCAGGAATACAGGGCCTTGCCCGGTGTCTGGAGCTTGTCGACGTTGTTGGCCAGCAGGCCGCGCAGGAAGGTGCGGGTGTTCGCGCCATGGAGATCGACCACGCACATGTGCGAGACGTCGAACATGCCGGCGTCCGAGCGGACTGCGTTGTGTTCCTCGATCTGGGAGCCGTAGTTGACCGGCATGTCCCAACCGCCAAAATCGACCATGCGGGCGCCGAGGGCGCGATGAATGGCGTTGAGGGGCGTGGCCTGGAGCGTCATGGATATCCTCGGGCAATTCGAAAACGAAAAAAGGGTCATCCGCCGCATGCCGGCCGCACCAATGTGCAACCAGTCCGCTGCGGCGGATGACCCCTCTGTCCTCGATACCTGAGAGATTACGAAGCCGTGGCTCCGTGCGCCCCTTCGGTGGACATGCTCGCCGGCCTTCCAGCTGCGGCGGATGTCGCTCTCCAGAGTGCGGCATGCATCGTGTGCATGTTGCATGCCGATCCGACCGGTCCATGGTGCCTGAGAGTTTTCGGGTGATTCCCCTTCGGCGGCGCAATGCGTGATGCGCGCTCTCCCGGTCAGATGCGCGTGAATGTACGGGAGCGGTCTGGCTTTGTCAAACCGTCCCGTCGCGCGCTGCGGTCCCCCGTTCGGTCAGCGGTTGTCCTTGGTTACGACATTGCCGATGACGCCACCGGCAGCCGCGCCGCCGATCGTACCCAAGGCGCTGCCGTTGGTCAGCACCGCGCCGCCGAGCGCGCCCGCACCGGCGCCGATGGCGGTATTCCGTTGCTTCGGCGTCATGTCCGCGCAACCGGCAAAGCCGACCAGCGTAGCGCCGATCAGCGCGACTTTCGAGAGCGTGCGAAGGGTGTTCATGATTGGCTCCTTGATTCGAATGGATTCCGATACGTTCCGATATCCGGAAGGTTTGCCGCGCACCGTTGTGACTGCCAACCTGCTCGGCCGTACGGGAGAGAGGCAAACTCCATGCCCCGTCACCAGGCAGGGCCCGCCCGATTTACGATTGTTACCAGCGTGAAACGGGTGCCGTCGGACACCCTCCGACAGGCCCTGTCAGCCACCTTGCCGCGTGGTAGCATCGTCGCCTTCGGCGCGTGGCTGACCGCGTGCCGAGTTCGGCATTTCCGCCCTTCCCGGTTCTCGTCCCCGCTTTCCTCTTCCCGCCCCATGACCCACGGACTCAACGCCGCGCAATCCGAAGCCGTTCGCTATCTGGACGGCCCTTGCCTTGTGCTGGCCGGGGCGGGTTCCGGCAAGACGCGCGTGATCACGCAGAAAATTGCGCATCTGATCGAGGACAAGGGGTTCGAGCCGCGTCACATTGCTGCCGTCACGTTCACGAACAAGGCGGCCAAGGAGATGCAGGAGCGCATCAGCAAGCTCATGGAGGGAAAGACCACGCGCGAAGGGAAGCGTATTCCACTCAAGCAGCTGACCGTTTGTACGTTTCACTCGCTCGGCGTGCAAATTCTGCGCATGGAAGCAGAGCATGTGGGCCTGAAGCCGCAATTCTCGATCATGGATTCGGACGACTGCTTCGGACTCGTGCAGGAGCAGTTGAGTACCACCGACAAGAAACTGATCCGCAGCGTGCAGAACACGATTTCGCTGTGGAAGAACGGCATGGTCGATCCCGAGACCGCGCTCGCGCAGGCCGCCACGGCCGACGAGCACCAGGCCGCCGTGGTCTATCGCGCGTACGTGGCGACGCTGCATGCGTACCAGGCGGTGGACTTCGACGATCTGATCCGGCTCCCGGCCGAACTGTTCGCGCGCGATGAAGCCGTGCGTCTGAAATGGCAGAACCGGCTGCGCTACTTCCTCGTGGACGAATACCAGGACACCAACGCGTGCCAGTACCAGTTGCTGAAGCTGCTGGCCGGTGGGTCGCATCTGCGCGCGCCGGCGTTTACTGCAGTGGGCGATGACGATCAGGCGATCTATGGCTGGCGCGGTGCCACGCTCGACAACCTGAAGCTGCTGCAGACCGATTTCCCCGACCTTAAGGTCGTGAAGCTCGAACAGAACTACCGCTCGACGGTGCGCATCCTGGAAGCGGCCAACGCGGTCATCGCCAACAATCCGAAACTGTTCGACAAGAAACTGTGGTCGGAGCACGGCATGGGCGACCCCATCGCCGTGCATCCGATGAACGATGAAGAGCACGAGGCCGAGTCCGTAGTGTTCCGGCTGTCGGCACACAAGTTCGAGCGGCGCGCGCAGTTTCGCGACTACGCCATCCTGTATCGCGGCAACCATCAGGCGCGGCTGTTCGAGCAGATCCTGCGGCGCGAGCGCATTCCGTATGTGCTGTCAGGTGGACAGAGCTTCTTCGACAAGGCCGAGATCAAGGACATCTGCGCGTATTTGCGATTGATCGCCAATCCCGATGACGATCCCGCATTCATCCGTGCGATCACCACGCCGCGCCGTGGCGTGGGCAACACCACGCTCGAAGTGCTCGGCACGTTTGCGGGGCAGGCCAAGGTGTCGCTGTTCGAAGCGGCGATGATGGGCGGCATCGAGGGCAAGCTGCAGCCGCGCCAGCTGGAACCGCTGCGACTGTTCTGCGAATCGATGGTGAGGCTGGCGGATCGCGCGGAGAAGGACCCTGCTACGGTGGTGCTCGATGACCTGATGGAAGGCATCCACTACGAGGCGTATCTCTACGACACCTTCGACGAGCGCCAGGCCCAGTCGCGCTGGACCAATACGCTGGAGTTCCTCGACTGGCTCAAGCGCAAGGGCACGCGTCCAGAGGTGGAAGGCGAAGCGACGGGTTTCGATACCGCCGACGGTTTTGCCGACGAGGGCAAGAACCTGCTCGAACTGACGCAGACGGTGGCGCTGATGAGCATGCTCGAAGGCCGCGACGAAGACCCCGACGCTGTTCGGCTCTCCACGCTGCATGCATCGAAGGGACTCGAATATCCGCACGTGTTCCTGGTGGGCGTGGAAGAGGGCATCCTGCCCCATTCGCGCGAGGATGAAGACATGGGTGACGAGAAGATCGAGGAAGAGCGACGGCTGATGTATGTGGGCATCACGCGTGCGCAGCGCAGCCTGCAGATCAGCTGGTGCAAGAAGCGCAAGCGTGCGCGCGAAACGTATTCCGTGGAGCCGTCGCGCTTTATCGGTGAGATGAAACTGGAAGAGGCCCCAGCAATCGTGGACGAGACGCCGGCCATGAGTCCGAAGGATCGGCTGGCAGGGTTGAAGGCGCTGCTTGGCAAGCCCGCTGTCACTGGCTGAGCGGGCTGATCGGCATCGCCAAGGCCATCGACATGTCCGGTCGTTGATACAAGGCCGACAAGACGCGGCAGCGAGCCCTCCCTACGATAGCCACCGCGCATGCAACATCTCGGCGTTCCATGCGCGACACCGCGCCCGCCCTTCGGTAGCGGTGTGGCTGGGCACATGCGAGCCCGGCTTCTTCCCTGTTGAACGCTCCCGGCTGCGGCAGCACCGGGGGCGTTTTTTTCTTCGGGGTGGCGCGCGGCGCACGTATCAATCCTGATACAAAACCGGCATCGGATGTAATAGCCTGGCTGGTACATTGGCAACTCTCATCCGGGCCGGCGTCTTCGCGGGTCCGCAAGCCCCCTCCCACCTGCACGTTCGCCATGGATTTTTCTCCCGCCCTGACCACCCGCCTGCTGATCGTTGACGACGATCCCCAGATCCGCACCATGCTTGCCGAGTACCTGGCCACGTTCGGCATGGAAGCCCAGGGCGCGGAGGGTGGCGCCGCCATGCGCACCGCGCTGGCGAACCAGCAGTTCGACCTCGTCATCCTGGACCTGTCGCTGCCGGGCGAGAACGGCCTGACGTTGTGCCGCGAGATTCGCGATACGAGCAATGTGCCGGTGATCATGCTGACGGCGCGCGCCGAACTCGCGGATCGCGTGGTCGGGCTCGAAGTCGGGGCCGACGATTATGTGACCAAGCCGTTCGAGATGCGCGAATTGGTGGCGCGTATTCACACCGTGCTGCGCCGTAGCCGCAGCGAGTCGCGACGGCCCGCACCGGCGTCCACGGGACACGAAATGCGCTTCGGCGTGTGGCGCCTGAACACTACGCTGCGCCAGTTGGTGGATGCGGAGGAAACGGTCGTGCCGCTGTCGAATGCGGAATTCCGGCTGCTGCTGACGTTCATCGAGAATCCGAACCGTGTGCTCGACCGCGAGATGCTGATCAACAACGCGCGCGGCCGCGACCTCGACGTGTTCGATCGCAGCATCGACCTGCTGGTATCGCGCCTGCGCCAGAAGCTGCGCGACGATCCGCGCGACTCGGCGCTGATCCGCACCGTGCGCGGCGAGGGGTATGTCTTCACCGTCAACGTGGAGCATTGAACAGCATGGCCGTGGACCCGACTTCGCCGCCAAATGCCGGCGATGCCACGCCGCCGCGTGCGCGTCGTCGTCGTTTCGATTCGATGTTCCTGCGGGTCTTCTTCGTGATGACCGCGATCATGCTCGGCGTGCATGTGCTGGGCGTCACCGTGATCGAGAGCCTGTTCCCGCGTCCCGGCTCCGAACGCTACATGGAGCGCATGCGTCGCGCAGTGGCCGAGGCGGAAGCCAATGGCACGCTGACGACGGATGGCGTGCCGAAGCATCCGCTCGAAGGCATCTTCGCGCCGCCGGGTGGTCCGGGCTTCCTCGATCACGGTCCGGGTTTCGGTCCGCCGTTCGATCCCCATTTCGGGCCCGGTCCGCAAGGTGGTTTCGGGGGCCGCTTCGGCGGTCCACGCGGCAACGAGCCGTTCGATTTCGATGGGCCGCCATTGCATCTGGACGCATTCCGCACACCCAAGCCGGGCGAGCGCATGCCCGGTCCGCCGCAGGGTTTTCACATTCGCGGTATCTGGCCACCGCATCTTGGCCTGCTGTTCCAGCTCGCCGCGATTTTGATCGCTTCGTGGGTCGGTGCGCGGCTGCTGGCACGACCGGTGCAGCAACTGGCGAGTGGTGCGAATCGGCTGGCGCAGGATGTCCACGCGCCACCGCTCGATGAAGAACGGGGACCCGCCGAAGCACGCGATGCCACGCGCGCGCTGAACCTGATGCAGCAACGCATCCGCACGCAACTGGCCCAGCAATCGCGCTTCCTCGCTGCGGTATCGCACGATTTGCGCACGCCGCTGACGCGCATGAGCCTGCGCATCGAACGCATCGAAAGCAATGACGTGCGATATCGCTTGCGTCAGGATCTGACCGAGATGAACGGGCTGATCGATGCCACGTTGTACTACCTGCGCGAGCGCGATGGTGCAACGGGCCCACGTCAGCGCGTGGATGTGCAGGCGCTGGTGCAGGCGGTGGTCGACGATGCGCAGGAGATCGGGCAGGACGTGCGACTCTCGGGCGAGGCCGCGCCGATGCTCGCCTATCCCGCAGAACTGCGCCGCGCGGTGGTGAACCTCGTGGAGAATGCGCATCGCTATGGCGGCGCCGCGCATATCGTGCTGGCCGATAGTCCGGAACGGGTCACGATCGACGTATGCGATAACGGTCCCGGCATTCCACCCGCCGAGTTGTCGCGCGTGCTCGAACCGTTCTATCGCGTGGAATCGTCACGCAGCCGCGCCACGGGCGGCGTGGGCATGGGGCTGTCGATCGCGCACGACATCGTGACCCGCCACGGCGGCGAGTTGAAGTTGTCGAACCGGACCGAAGGTGGCCTGCGTGTCAGCATCACGCTGCCGCGCGTATAACGCAGCAGCGGGAAATAATCAGGCCCGCTGCGGCAGGCCGCTCTTGCCGATGGCCGCGAGTTGCACGTATTGCGAGCCACGCAGCCCGCGCGTGAAATCGAGCGTGAAGTCGCCCACGTCGATACGTGCCTGCAAGGCGCGTCGCAACTCGGCCGGACCCGGTGCTTTCATACCCGTGGCGGCGCGCGTCAGCCACGCGGCGCCGATGTATCCCGCGAGCGTGGCAGGCGAGGGCGGCTCGTCGAGATACTGCTTCATGCGCGCGACGTGCTCCTTGACCACACGCAGCGTGGATTCCTGCGGCCCCGGCGCGATCTGCGTTACCACCATGCCGCCGGCGTAGCTAGCGCCCAGAATCTCGCGCGCGGATGACGGGCTGACCGCAGACAATCCCACCAGAAAGCCAAACCAGTTCTGCGCGGCGAGCGCGCGGCCAAGGCTGCCGTACGCGAGGGTATCGCCCGCCACGATCACCGCGCCGGGACGTGCGGCGGCGATGCGGCGCGCGCTGTCCTCGATGTTGCTACCCAGCGGCACCGCGCGCGTGGCGATGTCCTTCTCCAGGCGTGCCAGCCACGGCGTACCGGTGCCCAAGGCACCGGCCGCGAAGTCCGGCGACACGGCCAGTGCGATGTTGCGCAATCCGTAACTGTGCAACTGGCGCACGGCGGCATCGACCTCGGCCTGATAGTCGGCGCGTGTGAACCAGATGTTCTCGGCGGTCATGGCCAGTCCGGACAACGGCGCAACGAGTTGCACGCCGCGCCGCGTCAGTTCCGAGGCATTCGCCAGCGATGGCAACAGGGCGTCTCCTGTGCCGAACAGCACGTCCGCACGTTCGTTATCGGCCAATGCCACGGCTTGCGCGATGGCATGGCGCGGATTCGGATCGGCATCCCGGATGACATGCACGATGCGTGGCGCGCCCGGTGTCGCCGCGGCATTGAACGCATCGAACAGGACCTTGGCCCCGGCCAGGTAGTCACGCGCGAGATCGGCCTGCGGTCCGATACGATCGACCAGATGCCCGACCACCAGTTGGCGCCTTGCCACGGGTGTGGCGGGTTGCGCCATTGCATTGGGCAGCAGGGCTGCGGTGGACAACGCGCCAAGTGCGAGTAAGGTGCGACGCCGGCCCGTGATCGCTGGTTCGGGTTCGGGCGGGCGCGACGACATCGACTGCGGCAAGGCTGGGCGCATGGCAGCGGGAGCAAAAGAGAGTGGGGGATGGGCCACGAGACATCGAGGCCGGGGCCGAGACTATCGGCCGTTGATGACGCTTGCGTGACTTTTTCCCGACAGAAGCCCCCACCTATTCGGGGTGGCCGGCGCAGCAGGTCCGTTGTTTTGATTGGCGTCAAAGTTGATAGGGATTGGCGGGCATAGCATCGGTCGGTTAGCCGTGCCTTTACCGAGAACTCGAAAATGTCCGCCCCCACCTCTGCCTCAAACTCCACCAGTCATTCCAACAGCACGGCCTTCGATCGTCGCGCGCTTGCCGACTTCCGCAGCCTGGCCGGGCGCATCGACGGCAACGGTCCCCGCTATACCTCGTATCCCACCGCTGACCGCTTCCATGCTGAAGTGGGTGACGCTGGCTATCTGCGCGCGCTCGACGCCTGCCGCGCCGATGCTCCCGCGCCGTTGTCGCTATATCTGCACATCCCGTTCTGCGAGAACATCTGCTACTACTGCGGCTGCAACAAGATCATCACGAAGGATCACAGCCGCAGCGCACGCTACGTGGACTACCTGGCGCGCGAGATGGCGATGGTGGCGGCACATCTCGGCGAACGACGCGGGGTGATGCAGTCGCACTGGGGCGGCGGCACGCCGACCTTCCTCGATCCTGCCGAAATGCGCGCCGTGATGGCTGCCTTGCATCGACACTTCGAACTGCTGCCCGAAGGCGAGCACTCGATCGAAATCGATCCGCGCCGTGTGACAGACGACCGCATGGCGCTGCTCGCGGAACTGGGGTTCAACCGCATCAGTCTTGGGGTGCAGGATTTCGATCCCGAAGTGCAGCAGGCCATCCATCGGGTGCAGTCTTTCGAGGAAACGCGCGATGTGGTGCTGGCGGCGCGACGGTTGGGATTCCAGTCTGTCAGCATGGACCTGATCTATGGGCTGCCACACCAGACCACCGCGCGCTTCAACGCCACGGTGGATCGCACCCTCGAACTGCGCCCGGACCGCCTCTCGGTCTACAGCTATGCGCACCTGCCACATGTCTTCAAACCGCAACGCCGCATTGACCAAAATGCACTGCCGCCAGCCGGCGAAAAGCTCGATATCCTCGTGTCGACCATCGAACGGCTGACCGCTGCCGGCTATGTCTATATCGGCATGGACCATTTCGCGTTGCCCGGAGATGACCTCGCCGTCGCGCAGCGGGAAGGGCGGCTGCAGCGCAATTTCCAGGGCTACGCCACGCACGCGGGCTATGACCAGCTTGGGCTCGGTGTGTCGGCCATCGGTGCGGTGGCGGGGCACTACGTGCAGAATGCCCGGACCACCGACGACTACTACGCCGCGCTGGACGCGGGCCGCCTGCCGATCGTGCGCGGCTTCGAGACGTCGGCCGAGGACCATCTGCGCCGCAAGATCATCGGCGCGCTGATGTGCAACGGCACGCTCGACATTGCCGCAATCGAGGCCGAGCACGATATCGACTTCGCCACGAAGTTCGCGGACGAGTTGGCCGAACTCGACCGGCTGGCCGTGGACAACCTGGTGCGCCGCACACCGGACCGTGTCGACGTCACCACACTGGGCCGCCTGCTGGTGCGCCGCGTGGCCATGGTGTTCGACCAGTATCTGCGGCAGGACGCCCGGCGACCCCAACCCGCGCCGGCTGCGAACGATGCCAAGGCCGTTCCGATCCAGCGCTATTCGCGCGTGGTCTGAATCCCGATCCGCACACGCCAGAAAGCAAAAAAGCCCGCGAAGCAATTCGCGGGCTTTTTTGCTGCCGGTGCGGCGGATTACTTGGCGGCGTTCGCCATGTAGTCCGATGCGGCGATCACGTCTGCGTCGGGGCCGGCATAACCACCCTTCGGCGGCATGATGCCCTTGCCCTTGAGCGCGTAGTTGTGCACGACATCCATGCCTTCCTTAAGTCGCGGCGCCCAGGCGACCTTGTCGCCGAACTTGGGAGCACCCGCGACGCCGGCGGCATGGCAGGCCGCGCAGACTTGCTCGTAGACCTTCTTGCCGACTTCGGCCGAAGCTGCGGCCGGGGCAGCCGGAGCGGCAGCGGCGGCAGGAGCGGGGGCCGGGGCTGCTGCTGCAGGCGCGGCAGCAGCAGGTGCGGCGGCGGCCGGGGCTTCCGGAGCAGAAGCGGCGGCTTGCGCGGGCGCGCCTTGGGCCGGTGCGGCGGGTTCCGGGAATTTGGCGCCGCCAGCGTCGGCCATGTAGACCACCGCGCGAGCCAGTTCGTAATCGCTGAAATCGTCCGGCGACGTACCGGCACGCGGAGGCATGGCGCCCTTGCCGTTGACCACGGCCTTCATCAGGCCGTCGAAGCCTTGGCCGATGCGCGCGGTCCAGTCGCCGGCCACGCCGAACTTTGGTGCGCCAGCAGCGCCGGTGGCGTGGCAGGCTGCGCAGACTTCCTTGTAGACCTGTTCGCCCGTCTTGAAGACGCGCGGCGCGCTGGGGTCCTTGATCTCCAGCGACGCGACCGGGGCAATGCGGGTGTTGACCGCTTCCGCAGTCTGGGTCGAGCCAGCGCCCTCGAGGGTGCCATGGCCCACAAAATTCACTAACAGGATGATGACGATGATCGGCACCAGGAAGGCGGCGATCACAACAGCGACTAGTTGCTTGGGTGTCTTGATTGGCGACTCGTGGTGGTCGTTTTCTTGATGGACGTCACTCATACAGAACTCTCGATTTTGCGGGAAACCGTTTGCACAGCTCGTTGGGGGCGGCTTGCTTGTCTGGACCCTGTTTCGGGGGTGAATCTGTCGGCTATCGCGCCCGGGGCCATCTCCTGCCCCGCTACGTCTCTGTTACGACGCAAATAGCTGCCGATTATAGACCCAAGACCTTGGCGCAGGTGTCAAAAGCGGCGATTCAGAGACCCGTGATAACCCCTCCCCCGACACCCATCGGCGCATCCCTCATGGACGGCCACTGCCAAGTCGGGTATCCTATGCGACTTTCCGGCGCCGGCATCCGTCCGACGCCAAGCCAGACACATCGCGCCCGTAGCTCAATGGATAGAGTACTGCCCTCCGAAGGCAGGGGTTGCTGGTTCGATCCCAGCCGGGCGCACCACGGTTTTTCTGATTGATTCCCCAGGTTTTCTCCAGGTCGTTCTGACCCAGCGCCGTCCTCCAGTTCGATCGACGCCAGCCCCGTTGACCCCTCAAGCTTCCCTCATTTCCGCCCGTTAACCGTCCCGAGCGCAAGCGCAGCGATGGATGGACTGGCTGGAGCGAGCGCCATCAGAACTCTGAAGGAACGGGGAAATCATGACGTTTGCTGTCGCATATCCTGCCGGGCGTGCCGAGCGGGGTGGATCTTTCGCATCGCAACCATCGCTCACCTCCCGGCAGGCCGCGTTGGGCGGGATTGCTCGCTGGGCGGATCTTGTCATGTTGTCGACACTGCTGTGCTCGGGTGCGGCGGCATTGGCGATTGGGGTGCATTACTACGCATTGACGCTGGCGATTGGTGCTGGCGGGGCTCTGGTGGTGCTGGGGTCTCTGACTTACCTCATGGCGCGCGGCACGCGATTCAGTGGGTATGCGCTCGTAGCGGCCAATGTGGCCATGGTCGTGCTGCATATCCAGTTGTCGCATGGACTGACCGAGTTTCACTTTGGCGTGTTCGTGCTGCTGGGGTTGCTGCTGGTCTATCGCGACTGGCGTCCGCTGGTGTTTGCGGCGGCGCTGTTTGCGGTGCACCACGTGGTGTTCGATCGGCTGCAGGCGTTGAGCTATCCGTTCTATTGCACGGGCGAGGCTGATTTTGCGCGGGTGTCGATGCATGCCATCTATGTGGTGGTGCAGACCGCGATCGAGATCGTGCTGGCGCTGCAGTTGCGACGCGCGGCGGTGGAAGGTGCCGAGTTGTCGGCGCTGGTGGCGCAAGTCGATGGCGGCGATCGGATCTCCTTGGATGTGGAAAGCGTGGCGGTCAGTGTGCCGACAGCGCTGGCGCTGAAGGCGGCCATCACGCGGATGGGAGCCGCGATGATCGAGGTCCGCACCGCGGCGATGTCCGTGGAAGACGCCGCATCGGAGATCGCCAGCGGCAGCATGGATCTGAGCACGCGGACCGAACGGCAGGCGTGGGATGTGCAGCAGACCTCGGCGTCGATGCAGGAAATCCACACGGCGGTGCAGAGCGCCGCGCAGACGGCGGGCGAAGCCAGTTCGCTGGCTGGCGAGACCTCGGAGGCCGTGGTGGATGGCGGCGAGGCGGTGGGGCGCGTGGTGGAGACCATGGATGGCATCTCGGCCTCGGCGGATCGCATCGCAGAAATCACGGGGCTGATCGACAGCATTGCGCTGCAGACCCACATCCTGTCGCTCAACGCTTCGGTGGAAGCGGCGCGGTCCGGCGAGAGCGGGCGCGGGTTTGCCGTGGTGGCCACCGAGGTGCAGCAATTGGCGCATCGGACTTCGACGGCTGCGCGCCAGATCCGCGAGTTGATCGGCGAGAGCAGCGAGCGCGTGGCGCAGGGCCGGCAGCAGGTGGCCTCGGCGCATGGCGGCATGGGCGATATCGTGGCCAAGGCCCGACGCGTCAATGACCTGATCCGCAGTATTTCCAGCGCGACAGATCAGCAGGCCGCCGGGATGGGACAAGTGGGCGAGGCCGTGGCGCAGATCGACAGCATGACGCGCCAGAACGCCGCGCTCGTCGAAGAAAGCGCGGCTGCGGCGGAAAGCCTGAAGGACCAGGCATCGCGCCTCAATGCCGTGGTGGACCAGTTTCAACTGCTTGGCAGGGCGTAGCCGTGCGGTACGGCGGATGAGCAAGACGCCACTTCGGTCCTCTGCGTTGCTATGATGCGTCGCATGGCCGAAGACCTGTTCATATCCCATCACGAGTACGAGATTACCGCGATCCGCGCGCAAGGCGCGGGCGGGCAGAACATCAACAAGGTGTCCAATGCGGTGCATCTGCGCTACGACGTGCGCGCGTCGTCGCTGGCGGAGGACCACAAGGAGCGGCTGCTGGCGCTGCACGACCATCGCATCACGCGCGATGGGGTGATCGTCATCAAGGCGCAGCAGCATCGGAGCCTTGAGATGAATCGCGAGGAAGCGGTGCGCCGGCTGCATGAACTTGTGCAGAGCGTGGCCACACCGCCGCGCGTTCGTCGGGCCACTCGGCCGACGCGCGCTTCGCGGGTACGCCGGGTCGATGCCAAGGTCCAGCGCGGACAGGTCAAGGCATTGCGTGGCAAGGTGATCGATTAGAGACCACCGCCCGACCACCGCCCGACCACGCCCGCACATCGACAGTTTGAATCGAACAAATATTTCAAACGGACGACAGAGGGCTGGGACAACGCGCCCATAGGCAGGCATGCTCGGGTTTCCGGTTTCATGACCGACCCTGACTCTCATCTGCCGCCCCATGTCATCTGTCACCACTGCCGCACCGGACGTCACGCTGGCACCCATTCCGCGCGATCCCGGCTGGCCCATCGTCGGCAATCTCTTCCAGATCACGCCCGGCGAGATCGGGCAGCATCTGCTGGCGCGCAGCCGGCACCACGACGGCATCTTCGAACTGGACTTTGCGGGGCGGCGTGTACCGTTCGTGTCGTCCGTGGAACTCGCGGCGGATGTGTGCGATCCGGCGCGCTTCCGCAAGATCATCGGCCCGCCGCTGTCCTATCTGCGCGATATGGCCGGTGATGGCCTGTTCACCGCACACAGCGACGAGCCGAACTGGGGGTGCGCGCATCGCATCCTGATGCCGGCCTTCAGCCAGCGCGCGATGAAGGGGTACTTCGACGTGATGTTGCGTGTGGCGAATCGGCTCGTGGAGAAATGGGATCGCAAGGGCACTGACGCCGATATCGCCGTGGCCGATGACATGACGCGGCTCACGCTCGATACCATCGCGTTGTCCGGCTTCGGCTATGACTTCGAGTCGTTCGCGAGCGAGCAACTCGATCCGTTTATCGTGGCCATGGTCGGCGCGCTGGAAGAGGCGATGCAGAAGCTGACCAGGCTGCCGATCCAGGATCGATTCATGGGCCGCGCGCATCGCCAGTTTGCTGCCGATACCGCGTACATGCGCAACCTCGTGGACGATGTGATCCGCCAGCGTCGCGCGGCACCGATGCCGGGCATGGACCTGCTGAACCTGATGCTGGAAGCGCGCGATCCCGAGACCGACCAGCGGCTCGACGACGCCAACATCCGCAACCAGGTCATCACGTTCCTGATCGCCGGGCATGAGACGACGAGCGGTCTGCTGACGTTCACGCTGTACGAACTGATGCGCAACCCCGGCGTGCTCGCGCAAGCCTATGCCGAAGTGGATGCGGTGCTGCCCGGTGATGCACCGCCCGTGTATGCCGATCTCGCGCGCATGCCGGTGCTCGATCGCATCCTCAAGGAGACGCTGCGGCTGTGGCCTACTGCGCCGGCATTCGCGGTGGCGCCGTTTGCCGATGAGGTCATCGGCGGGCGCTATCGGCTGCGCAAGGATCGACGCATCTCGGTGGTGCTCACGGCGCTGCACCGCGATCCGAAAGTGTGGGCGCATCCCGAGCGATTCGATATCGACCGCTTCCTGCCCGAGAACGAAGCCAAGCTGCCGCCGCACGCCTATATGCCTTTCGGCAGCGGCGAACGCGCGTGCATCGGCCGGCAGTTTGCACTGACGGAAGCCAAGTTGGCGCTGGCGCTGATGCTGCGCAACTTCGTCTTCCACGATCCCTACGACTACCAGTTTCGTATCAAGGAAACGCTGACGATCAAGCCCGACAACCTGGTGTTGCGTGCGCGCCGTCGTCGTCCGCATGAACGGATGGTGACGAGCCATGCCGTGTCTGTCGTCGCGGATACGGCGCAGGCCGAGGTGCGTGGCAATGGTCAGGCGATGACCGTGCTGTGTGCATCGAGCCTGGGCACGGCGCGCGAACTGGCCGAACAGATTCACGGTGGTGCGATCGCCGCAGGGTTCGCCAGCACGCTCGCCGATCTCGACGATGTGGTGGATGCGCTGCCGACAGCGGGACTCGTGGTTGTGGTTGCTGCCACGTACAACGGTCGCGCGCCGGACTCTGGACGCAAGTTTGAAGCGATGCTCGATGCAGGTGGCGTCACGAGCTATCGCGCGCAGGATATTCGGCTGGCGATGCTCGGTTGCGGTAACTCGCAATGGGCCACGTATCAGGCGTTTCCGCGTCGCGTGTTCGAGTTCTTCACGAATGCTGGCGCAGTGCCACTGTTGCCGCGTGGAGAAGCCGACGGCAACGCCGATTTCGATCAGGCGGCCGAGCGGTGGCTTGCACAACTGTGGCAGGCATTGCAGGCCGATGGCGCGCAAGCGGGTGGCATCGCGGTGGATGTGCAGATGCGCAGCGTCGCAGCGATTCGCGCGGAGACCTTGCCGGCCAGTACGCAGGCGTTCACGGTGATCGACAACATCGAATTGATCGATGCACCGGATGGGCTGTGGGATTTCGCCATCGAAGCGCCACGTACTTCCACGCGCAGCATCACGCTGCAATTGCCACAGGGTGTGTCGTATCAGACGGGCGATCACCTGGCCGTCTGGCCGCAGAATGAATCGGCACTCGTGACCGCGCTATGCGAACGGCTCGACCTCGATCCCGAAGCCATCGTCACGCTGTCTGCGCCGCAAGGAAGTGGACGTGGATTGCCAGTCGGGCAGGCGCTGCCGCTACGCCAGTTGCTGACGCATTTCATCGAGCTGCAGGATGTGGTGTCGCGCCAGACGCTGCGCGCACTGGCGCAGGCCACGCGCTGTCCGCATACGCGACAGTCGCTGGAACAACTCGCATCGGACGAAGGCTATGCGGAAAAGGTGGCTGCGCGCCGACTCGGCATGCTCGATGTGCTCGACGCGCATCCGGCTATCTCGCTGACATTGCCGCAACTATTGGCCTGCACGGTGCCGATGCGCCCGCGCTTCTATTCGATAGCGTCATCGCCGCTGGCTTCGCCCGATGTCGCCACGCTGCTCGTCGGCACGGTGTGGGCACCGGCTCTGTCAGGTCGCGGACAGTTTCGTGGCGTGGCCTCGACATGGCTGCAAGGATTGACGAACGCTACGCGCATTGCCGCATCGATCCGCACACCGAATCCATCGTTCGCCCCCGAGGTTGATCCTTCAGTGCCGATGCTGTTGATCGGCCCCGGTACTGGCATCGCGCCGTTCCGTGGCTTTATCGAAGAACGCGCTGCGCAGCAGATGGCTGGTGCAACGGTTGCGCCGGTGCAGTTGTATTTCGGATGCCGTCACCCGGAGCATGACTGGCTGTATCGCGATGATTTCGCACGATGGGCCGAAGCGGGTGTAGTGGAAATTCACACGGCGTACTCGGTAGTGCCTGGCGCTGCGCGCTATGTGCAGGATCTGCTGTGGGAACGGCGTGCCGATGTGTGGCAACGCGCTCAGGCCGGTGCAACGATCTATGTCTGCGGCGATGGCCGACGCATGGCGCCTGCGGTACGCAAGGTGCTGATCGAGATAGCGGGGGAGCAGGGCGGGATGGCGGCCGATGAAGCGTCGGCGTGGTTGGCGGGGATGGTGGAGCGGGGGAGATATCGGCAGGATGTTTTTAGTTGAGGTAATTGCTTCCCTGTCGGTTTGCTCCCCTCTCCCGCAGAGCGGGAGAGGGGAGAACACCAACGCGAAATCAGCGGGCGGACTGCAACGCCGCGATCCGCGCTTCAATCGGCGGGTGGCTCGAGAACAGCGCCAGCCACGACTTGCCGCCCGAGATGCCCATCGCCTGCATGTTCTGCGGCAGGCCATCGGCATCGAGACCACCGAGGCGACGCAGTGCAGACACCATCGGCGACGGCGAGCCCATCAGTTGCGCAGCGCCTGCATCGGCGCGGTATTCGCGATGACGTGAGAACGCGGCAACGATGATGCTGGCGAGGATACCGAACACGATCTCGCAGACCACGACGGTGATCATGTAGCCGATGCCGGGGCCGCTCGATTCCTCGTCGTTGCGGCGCAGCCAGGAGTCGACGAAGTAGCCGACCACGCGTGCCATGAAGATCACGAACGTGTTCACCACGCCCTGGATCAGCGTCAGGGTGACCATGTCGCCATTGGCGATGTGCGCCACTTCGTGCGCGAGCACGGCTTCTACCTCGTCATGCGACATCGATTGCAGCAGGCCGGTGGACACCGCCACGAGCGAGTTCTTCTTCGAGGCGCCGGTCGCAAACGCGTTGGGCTCGCCATCGTAGATTGCCACTTCAGGCATTGGCAGGTTGGCGCGCGTGGCGAGCTTCTGCACGGTCTGCACAAGCCACAGCTCGGTACTGGTGCTCGGATGCGTGATGACTTGCGCACCCGTAGACCACTTGGCGATGGTCTTGGACATCAGCAGCGAGATGAACGAGCCGCCGAAGCCCATCAGCGCGGCAAACGCCAGCAGGGTGCCGAGATTCAGTCCGTTGGAAGTCAGGAAGCGGTTCACGCCCAGCAGGCTGGCCGTGAAGCTGAGGACGAGCATGACGGCGAGGTTGGTCGCCAGGAACAGGAATATTCGTTTCATGGATGTGGGGATAACAAGACGCGGCGGGGCCGCAAGCGCGCACGGCACGGGTAGCGTGCCATGCAACGTAAGGGCGCGGAAGAGACTCCGCGCGAAACGGGGTCAGCCGCGCGGTGGGCGCGGCAGCAGAGGCAGGTCGGGATCGGGCAATCGCGCCACCGCGTAGCGGGGCACGGTGCCGCGTGCAGCAGAGGCCATCACGCGCGGCACGGGCGCGGGCAGCAACTGCTCGGCAAAATCGGCGCCGGGTGGCGTCGGTTCGGCGGTATCCGAGGGATAGGAAGAATCGGGCGCAACAGGCGCGGCGAGGTCGGCCTGATCAGCCACCACCGCGAAGTTCTCCTGCGCGAGCGGCGCGGGTTGCACCATGTCGATGCCGCTGGCCGATGCCGACATGCCAATGCCGGCCCATGCCTGCAGGGGCAGGAAGGCAAGCAGCACGATCATCAGCAGGAGGCGAAGCGGTTGCACGGGGGCGGGTGACGCAGGAGACAGAAAATGTTGGCGTCGATTCTACAGGATGGCGATCCGGTGCGCAGGGTGCGCCTGAAGCTACCCGGCTGATCCATGCAGCCAATCTATCCAACGATGCGAAGCGCTGCGCGTGTGCCCCACCATGCCGCTTCCTCGAAGACCGACAGCCCGGACAGATCGGCATGCGCGAACAGCACCGGACCATCCGCCGCACGCAACGCGGCAAGGCCGGGGTTGGCAAGGAAACCGGGCACCGGCGTGGCCATCGCGTGACCGCGTGCGGTGATCTCCGCGGCATCGGCATGACGCCAGAACTCGCGGCCATAGACTTGGCGCAGATCGGCGCTGGCGATCTCCATCAGCGCTGCGGGCGAGGCGTCGGCCAGCCAGCGGCGCACGGTATCGGGATCGGCACCAGCCGGTACGCCTGCCGCAGCATCGAGCGGACAATACGCCGTGAAAGCCGTTTGCGCCGGGCGCGCCTGCCTGATCCATTGATGGGTGGCCACCACATAGCCCAGCCCGCGCGATCCATGCACGACGTTGTCCCACGCCAAAGGCACGCCGGCCGCTTCCTGCGGAAAGCCGCGCAAGCGGAACGATGACACCAGCCACGGCGCGTGATGCTGCAGGTGCACGGCGGGATCGAAGCCGAGCGGGCCCAGCGGCATGATGCGTGCAGCCACGTGAAGCGGCATCGCGCAGATCACGCGGCGCGCACGGATGTGGCGCAGTCTCGGCGGCTGGGTGATGCCATCCGGCCATTGCACGGTGAGCACGCGCACGCCTTTGCCATCCGGCTCGATGCGAACGGCCATGCCCGGTTGTCGCCAGGGCCGTTGCTGGCCCACGCGGCGGTCGATCTTCGTCACAAGCCGCGTGACAAGTCCGTGCAGCCCATCGGGCCAGGTCAGCACGGCGCCATCGGTGGCATTGCTCGCATGGCCGCCCCGGCTCGCAAAGTAGTGCAGGCCCGCCCAGGCCGACACGACGTCCGAACCCGCGCCGTAGTCATCGCGGCAGCAGTAGTCCGCATACCAGTGCAGCGTAGGTGCCGTGAAACCTTCGGCGTCCAGCCATGTCCGGAAGGTCTGCCGATCGAGTGCGCGCCACGCAGGATCACGCGACGACTCGGCTAGCGGGATCGCGAACACCTTGCGGCCATCTGTGCCCGTCGTCGTGCGCAACGCATCGATGCGAGCGAGAAAACGCGTGTGCTGATTGTGGAAGATATCGCTATCGGGCAGCAGGCCATCGTGCCACGCGCCTTCGAAATACAGTCGTTCCTCAGGCGCGTGGACGACAAAGCGTTCGTCGAAGCGTGGTCGTGCATCGAAAGGATCGCGCTCGATGACGCCGAGGTCTGCCAGCATCTCGCGCACATGGGTCGATTCGGCGGAAGGCAGCGGCAGGTAATGTGCACCGCGCGGAAAGCCGATCTCGCCAAAGTTTCCGCCCGCAGCATTGCCACCGAACTCGGGACCATCGAGCATGATGAAGTTGCGATGGCCGGCGCGCGACAACTGCCACGCTGCCGACACCCCACCGATGCCACTGCCGAGAATCGCCACGTCCACGCGTTGCTCGCCATCGGGCGCGGGCCATTCGCGTATGTTGCGCATGTCGCGCAGCGCGTGACCTTCCGCCATGCCGGGACGCAGCACGAGCGGCTCGGGTTCGCGCAGCCCCACGCCCGCAAGGAAGCGCGAGGCTTCGTCGCCGAGCCGATCGCACCCTGCCAATGCAGCCGTGGATGCTGCGATCAGGAAACGTCGTCGATTCATGCTGCGATGTGCGTCACGTTATCGAATGACATTGCGCCAGTCCTTCTCGAAGTCGTGTACCAGCGTCTGTTCGTTGAGGCGGTTGGCCTGACCCTGGCGCGGCGCCATATCGGCGGGGAAGCTGAACATCAGCGCGGTGCTGGCGGCATCGAGAAATTTCAGGGGCACGTCATAGTGCGTGGGCGGCGTGTAGTCGTCGCGCTTGCCCGCGAGGATGAAGCCCCATTCGCCGAACGACGGCACATAGGTGTGATACGGCCACGTATGCAGGCCGGCTTCGCGCAGCGTGGCGTCGATATCCCAGAACGAACGCGGCGCGTAGTAGGGCGAGGTGGACTGCACCACCGCGTAACCCTTCTCGGCCAGATGGCGCGACAGCAGCCGGTACATCGGCACGGAGTAGAGCTTGCCGAGGCCGAAGTTCGAGGGGTCGGGCAGGTCGACGATGATCGCGTCGAAACTCTCGCTGTTCGTCTCTAGCCACTGCGCGGCATCGGCGTTGACGATGGTCACGCGCTTGTCGGTGAGCGAGTCCTGGTTCAGCGCGCGCAGCGGTTCGCTCCGCGAGAATAGCGTGGTCATCGCCGGATCGAGGTCGACCAGCGTGGCATGTTCGATATGCGGATACTTGAGGATTTCGCGCATCGCCAGCCCGTCGCCGCCACCGATCACCAGCACGCGCCGTGCCCAGGGCAGCGCCTGTAGCACCGGATGCACCAGCGCTTCGTGATAGCGGTGTTCATCGCGCGAGGAGAACTGCAGATTGCCATTGATGTACAGGCGCAGGTCGTCCTTCCAGCGCGTGATCACCAGCCGCTGGTACGGCGTGCTTTCGCTATGGATGATCTCATCGCCGAACTGACCGCGCTCGGCCCATTGCGTCAGTTGTGTGGAGCCAATGAACCCGGCAGTCAGCACCGCCAGCACGATGCCGGCGCGCATCGCCCGCATGACCACGCGCGAGATCTCGTTGCGGAAGATATGCAGCGTGAACAGCGCCACGCCCACGTTGAGCATGCCGAACAGGAATCCCGTGCGCGACAGCCCGAGCCGGGGCGCCAGCACCAGCGGGAACACGAGCGATACCGCCAGCGCGCCGAGATAGTCGAACGTGAGCACGCGGCTGACCAGATCGCTGAACTGCGCCTTGCGCGCGTTGAGGATGCGCATGACGAGTGGAATCTCCATGCCCACCAGCACGCCGATCACGAACACCAGCGCGTAGAGCGCGGTGCGGAACGGTGCCGACAGCCATGCGAACACCACGAACAGCAGCGCCGCCGAGATGCCGCCGAGCAGCCCGACCAGGATCTCGATGTCGATGAATCGGGTGAGGACATCCTCGTCTTTCACATAGCGCGACAGCCACGACCCCACGCCCATGGCGAACAGGTAGCAGCCTATGATGGAAGAGAACTGGAGGATGGAATCGCCCAGCAAGTAGCTGGACAATGCGCCGGCGATCAGTTCGTAGCCCAGCCCGCAGGAGGCTACGATCAACACCGACAGGACAAGGGTACGGTCGCGCATGGAAGGCGGTCGCAAGGGGTCGGCGGGCGCGCAACACACGCCCAGATTGTCACGGAATTGATAGTGGAAGAAATGGGACTGCGGATATACTTTGCCGCAACTTCCTGCGGCAGCAGCACGATACGGACAACCCGGACATGCAACCCATCTACGCCTACGCGGAGCACCTGCTGGCAAGCCTTGTGCTGCTGGTAGTGTTCGTCGGAGTCTACACCAGGATCACCCCGTTCCACGAGTTCACGCTGATCCGCCAGGGCAACATCGCGGCGGCGTTGTCACTGGGTGGCAGCGTGCTTGGATTCTGCTTCACGCTGTCATCGAGCATCCAGCATAACGACACGTTCCTGATGTTCCTGGTCTGGTCGTTCGGTGCGATGCTCGCACAGGCCGTGGTCTATGCCGCGCTGGCCCGCGCGCTGCCCGACATGGACGCGGCCATCGAATCGAACAACATCGCCATGGGCGGACTCATGGGCACGATGTCGGTATCGGTGGGCGTGCTGAACGCCGCCTGCCTGTCCTGAACCGCCGCAACCTTCCCTTTAGCGAGGCGCAGCCATGAGCATCGGGTCATTCATCAAGAAGCAGTTCATCGACATCCTCCAGTGGACGGAGGATACAGACGGCGTGCTGGCGTGGCGCCATCCGATGGAGGACATGGAAATCCAGTACGGCGGCAGCCTGACCGTGCGCGAGAGCCAGATGGCGGTCTTCGTCAACGAAGGCAAGATCGCGGACGTGTTCGGGCCGGGCATGTACAAGCTGACCACCCAGACGCTGCCGGTGCTCACGTACCTGAAGAATTGGGACAAGCTGTTCGAGTCGCCCTTCAAGTCCGACGTCTACTTCTTCAGCACGCGGCTCCAGATCGGTCGCAAGTGGGGCACGGCCCAGCCGATCACGATCCGCGATGCGGACTTCGGTATGGTGCGGCTGCGCGCGTTTGGGCTGTACTCGTACAAGATCGTCGATCCAAAGCTGTTCTATACCGAAATCAGCGGCACGCGCGCCGAGTACACGCGTGACGAGGTCGAGGAGCAACTGCGCAACCTGCTGATTGCGACGATGACCGGCACACTGGGCGCGTCGTCGATCCCGTTCCTCGACATGGCCGCCAACCAGCCGCTGATGGCGCAGACCATCCGCGAGAAGCTGGTGCCAGAGTTCGCGCGCTACGGCGTGGCGCTCGACAACTTCGCCGTGACCAACGTGTCGCTGCCGGAGGAATTGCAGAAGGCCATCGACACGCGGATCTCGATGGGCATGATGGGCGATATGGCCAAGTACACGCAGTACCAGGTGGCCAGCTCGATCCCGCTCGCGGCGCAGAACGAAGGTGGTATCGCCGGCATTGGCGCTGGACTCGCGGCCGGTGCGGTGATGGGCCAGGCCATGGCGGGTGGCCTGGTTGGCGGTGTGGCCGGCGCACCCGGCGTACCCGCGCCTGCGGTTCCGCCTGTGGCTGCTGCATCGGCTGCTGCACCCGCTGCCGATGACCCCGCCGCGCGCCTGCAGAAGCTCAAGGAGTTGCTCGACAAGAGCCTGATCTCGCAGGCGGAGTTCGATACGGCCAAGGCTGAGATCCTGAAGAAGCTGATCGGCTAAGCCTGCATGCAAACGGTCAACTGTCCGGGCTGCGGCGCGGAGGTCAGCTTTCGTTCGTCCGCCGCCGTCATGGCGGTCTGCGAGTACTGCAAGAGCACCTTGCTGCGCGAGGCCGACCAGGTGCGCGACATCGGCAAGATGTCCGCCGTGCTGGAGGACTACACGCCGCTGCAGATCCACACCAGCGGTACGTGGCAGGGGCAGGGCTTCACGCTGGTGGGCCGCATCCAGTTGCGCTACGACGCGGGGCTGTGGAACGAGTGGTACGTGCTGTTCGACGATGGTACGGACGGCTGGCTGGCCGATGCGTCGGGCCAGTACATGCTCACGCGACGCGTACCGGACGACGAGGCGAAGCGTGCATCGGTCAGCAAAATGCCGCGTTTCGATGCGCTGCGTCCCGGCACGCATCTGTTCTATGGCAACCATCGTTTCGAGGCCAGCGACGTGCGCACCGCACGCTGCACGGGTGGCGAGGGCGAACTGCCGTTCCAGGTGGCATCCGGATGGACGGCCCAGGTGGCGGACTTCCGGGTCGCCGACAAATTCCTGACGCTCGACTACGCGGATGGCTATCCGCCTGCCGTGTACACGGGCCAGGCGGTGATGTTGCCGCAATTGAAGGCCCAGTTCCTGCGTGAGGCCGATGCCATCGGCCGTACCGCCGACCGCTATCGCGGCAAGGCCGTACCACTGTCCTGCCCCAACTGCGGGAGTCCGATCAGCTGGCGCATGGGCGTGGCGAACTTCGTGGTGTGTCCGAGTTGCCATAGCGAGGTGGACTGCACCACGTCGACCGCCATCGTGCTGGAGAAACACGCCGAGATCGAGGCATTACGGACGAGCCTGACGCCCGGCGAGGTCGGCACCATCGACGGCAAACCGTACACAGTGCTGGGCCTGCTGCAGTGCGTGGACGATGACGAAGACGAATCGTCCACGTGGATCGAGTACCTGCTGTTCAACGAACAGTCTGGCTTTATCTGGCTCGTCGAGCAGGATGCGGGCTGGGACCGCGTGCAGGTGCTCGACGAATGGCCGGACACATCGTTGCCGGCATCGGTGAAGCTCGGCGGACAGAAGTACGAGCGCGGCTTCCACTACCGCAGCACGGTGCTGTACGCAGCGGGCACGTTCAACTGGCGTGTGCAGGCCGGCGACGCCACGATGCTGACCGAGTTCGGTCCGCCGGTGCGCCGACTGACGCGCGAAGCCTCGGAAACCGAGATCGTGTGGACGCGCTCCACCACGGTCAGCCGCACGCAGGTGGCGGAATGGTTCAAGGGCAACAAGGCGCTGGCCGCCGCGAAATCACTCAAGGACACACCGCGCGCCGCCGCGCAGACCGGCGACCTGGCTTACTTCCGCAAGGTGGCCTGGGGCGTTGCCATCATCATGTGGCTGCTGAATGGACCGCTGGCGCTGTTTGGTCGGGCCAGCTTCGCCGCGCTGATTGTCGGCACGCTATTACTGTGGGCGCCGATCTGGGTGGCTGCCTCCATGTCCGGAGGCAATGCCGATGCGGATGACGATGACGATTAAAAAGAGGGGCTGACTTGCGTTTCCTGTTTCTGGTCTACGGAATCATCATCCTGTTCGGCGTCACGTTCTACACGATAGGGTCCACGAGCGGATCGTCATCGGGCAGCCGAAGCTGGGGCAGTTCCGGCGGCGGCTGGTCGTCCGGCGGCGGTGGTCACAAGTAATCTGCGATCGATACGCGATGAATGCGCCCACACTGATCTGCCCGCCCATGCTCGGCCAGCACCTGCTGCTCGACATGCAGGGCGTACTTGCGGCTGCGCTGACCGATGCGGTACACATCGAGCGTGTCCTGCGCGATGCGGCGCATGCGGCCGGCGCCACGGTGGTGGATGCGCGGCTCCATCACTTCGGTCCCGGTCTCGGCGTGACGGGGGTACTGCTGCTGAAGGAGTCCCATATCAGCATCCATACGTGGCCGGAGTACGGTTACGCGGCGGTGGATATCTTCATGTGCGGCACGGCGCAGCCCGCCCTCGGTGTCGATGTCATTGTCGACATGCTGCGGCCCGTGCATTGGCAGGTGCGAGACCATGCGCGCGGTCCGGGTTTTGCACGGCCTGCGCAACCGGTCTAGACTGGCGGCTAACCCTGTAACAACTACAGGGATGGAGGTCTGGATATGCGCATCGGCGAACTGTCGCGCCACAGCGGCTGCGACGTGGAAACCATCCGGTACTACGAGCGGGAAGGGCTGCTGGACGCACCTGCCCGCGAAGACAACGGGTATCGCCGCTATGGCGATCCGCACCTCGTGCAACTCAATTTCGTGCGCCACTGCCGTTCGCTGGGAATGAGCCTGGCCGATGTGCGGCGGCTGCGGGATTTCCAGCGCAATCCGTCGCTGGCCTGCGACGATATCGACACGTTGCTCGACCGTCAGATCGATCAGATCCACGCCCAGCGCGTGGCACTGGAGGCGCTGGAAACCCAGTTGCGCGCACTGCGCCATACGTGCGAGAACCCGAATCCTCATCCGGCCAGTGAGTGCGGCATCCTGCAGAACCTGCAGCAGGCGGCCGAAGGCGCCGCATGCGAATGCCACCCGCGCCACTGAGTGGCTGAGGTTTTCCCCGCTATTTCCGGGAGCCCCTCGGCACGGGCCTGTGCTAGCATGGCCGTTCGCGTTGCGCTGACACCACGCGCAGCGGCTTTTCCAGCTTCAACTAATTCAGAAAATTCTCACGATGTCTCGTCGTCTTTCGTTCGCCGCACTTGCCATGGTCCGCTCCGCGCGACCGGTGCGCGCACGTCTGATGATGCAGCCCATCACCCAGACCCGCCGGATCAACGCCCCGCTTGATCCCGCCCGGTTCCCGGCCTGACTGACCCCGCCGCTTAGGGTCCGGTGCCGAACCGGGCCGCAGCACCGCGTTCTCCCTATCGATTCATCCACGGCCTGCCGGGCAGACTTGCTGCGCCGGCGCCGCTTTTGCGAGAGGCATTGCCATGGCAAAGACCAAAGCACCTACGCTGTACCTGACCGAACTCGACGTCACGCGCCTGGAAGCCATTGCCAGCCGCGCCGGCACCGCCGAGCTCGATGAAATGCTCGACGCACTGCTGGAGCGCGCCGCCATCGTCACGCCCGATGCCATCCCTCGCGACGTTGTGACGATGAACTCGCGCGTGGTCTGCACGCTGGAGGGTGATGCCCAGCCACGTGAGTGGACACTGGCTTACCCCGACGATGCGGATCTGGCGGCGGGACGTTTGTCCGTGCTGTCGCCGATTGGCCAGGCGTTGCTGGGTGCGCGCGCCGGGAAGACGGTGGATTACCGGTTGCCGAATGGTATGGCGCAGCGCGTGACGATTGTGGATATTGCGTTTCAGCCGGAGGCTAGTGGGCAGTACACGTTGTAGACATCGCATCTCCCCGCTGCTGGTTTCTCCCCTCTCCCACAACGTGGGAGAGGGGCTGGGGGTGAGGGCAAGCGCTCGCACACCGAGATGCCTGATCGCAGCTTGAAAGTCCAGCCCTCACCCCCGCCCCTCTCCCGCCGTGCGGGAGAGGGGAGCAAAACACAGATAGCCCTTCCAAACCTACCCTCCGGTAGCACCCGCTCGTCTCCCGACCCCGTCGTTTCACGGCTTGCAACGCACCATTCGTCGCAGCGGTATTTCTCGCTGATCTACTACCCACTAACCTTCAGTCCGTGCTCGCATCGCTACATAGATAGCGCATCGGGCAAGTTGTCGGCAGTGACCATAAAAAAGTAGTGAATCAGTTGAAGGAGTCCCAGATGAACGCCAGACGTACCCTTGGCGGTGCCCTGCTGCTCGCCGTGTTTGCCGCGTCGACCGCATTTGCCGCACCCGCCGCCACCAAGAAGGTGGGCAAGTTCGACGTGTATGCCGACGCCGCGCGCACCGGCAAGTTCGACACGTTCAGCGAAGGATCGAAGATCGGCAAGTACGATACCTTCACGGACGGTGCCCGTCAGGGCAAGTTCGATACCTTCAGCGAAGGCGCCCGGCAAGGCAAGTTCGACAGCTACAGCGAAGGCTCGCGCGCATTCAGCGGCGAGATCTCCGGATCGGCGCTCGACAACTCGCGCAATGGCGATCTGTACGGCTACAAGGTTTGATAGCCCAGCAGAAAGCAAATCGGCGACCCGCTTGATGGCGGGCCGCCGATCCTGATTTCCAGTTTCTCTCCCACCTGCGCAGCCGACCTCCTCCTTCTCTCTCCGCTGCGCAGGTGATTTTTCCCCGCCTTGTCTTTCCCGCTATCCCTTCAGACTTCGCCTAGAGTTGCTTCGCGGCGAACGTATCGCATTTGCGGATATCGCCCGTGTTGAGCCCCTGGCGCAGCCATTTCACACGCTGCTCGCTGGTGCCGTGCGTGAACGCCTCGGGCACCACATAGCCTTGCGACTGTTTCTGCAGCCGGTCGTCGCCGATGGCTGCCGCGGCCTTCAATCCTTCCTCGATATCGCCGGGCTCCAGCAGTTGCTGGTTGAGCTTTTGCGCCGTGGCGGCCCAGACACCTGCCAGGCAGTCGGCCTGCAATTCCATGCGCACCGACAACTGGTTGGCCTGCGCCTCGCCCATGCGTCGCCGCGCCGAATCGACCTTGCCCGACACGCCGAGCAGGTTCTGGATGTGATGCCCAACCTCATGCGCGATCACATACGCCTGCGCGAAATCGCCACCCGCACCAAAGCGCTGGCGCAGTTCGTTATAGAACGCGAGATCGATATAAACCTTCTGGTCGGCCGGGCAGTAGAACGGTCCCATTGCGGATTGCCCCGTACCGCACGCCGTGGGCGTGGCACCCGAAAACATCACAAGCGTGGGCGCAGCGTAACGGCGGTTCAGATCGGTCTGGAAGATGTGGTCCCACGTACGCTCGGTGTTGCCAAGGACCTTGCGCGTGAACACGCTCAACTGATCGGCGGCCGGCGCGCGCTGTGCCTGCGACTGCGGCGCCTGCTGCGGCTGGAGATTGGACGCGCCCTGCAGGATCAGCATCGGATCGATGCCGAAGAAATAGGACGCCGCCAGCGCGATGACTACCGTGCCAATGCCAATCGACTTGCCACCCAGCGGAAATCCTCCGCCGCCACCGCCCCGGCGGTCTTCCACATTCTGGCTTTCGGCTTCGTCGTCGAGACGCATATCGGGGGCTCCATCGGCTGGTGTGTGATGCCGCTGGAGTATAGCAATGGTGTCTGACGGTGTTGAGCGCTGCGGTGTTTGCTCCCCTCTGGGTTTTCTCCCCTCTCCCTCTGGGAGAGGGGGCGGGGAGAGGGCAAGCGCTTGCGTACCGAGATGGCTGATCGGAGCTTGAAAGGCCGGCCCTCTCCCCCGCCCCTCTCCCGCAAGGCGGGAGAGGGGAGCAAACCATCAGGGAATTACACCGTCTCAGCCGCCGGCACCCGCCCAATATCCAACCCCTCCACCTCCGTCCCCACTTCCGCCACGCGCAGCAGGTTCGTCGTGCCGCCCTGCCCGAAGGGCATCCCCGCAGCAATCGTGATCTGATCGCCCGGTGCGGCGTAGCCTTCCACGAGTGCGGCGCGTGCCGCGGCCTGCACCATTTCGTCCACGCTTTGCACGTCGGGGCTGACCGTCGAATGCACGCCCCACGTCATCGCCAGGCGTCGCGCGATGTCGAGGTTCGGCGTGATGCTGACGATGGGTGCAGCGGGACGCTCGCGCGCGGCGCGCAATGCCGTGGCGCCCGACGACGTGTAGGTGACCGTGGCCTTGGCGCCGATGATGTTGGTCACTTCACGCAGCGCGGCGCAGATGGCATCCTGGCGCGTGTTCAACGGTGCTTCGTGCTGCGCATCGAGCATGTTGCGGTAGAGCGGATCGCGTTCCACCTCGGTGATGATCCGGTCCATCATGGCCACGGCCGGCACCGGATGGCGACCATTGGCGGATTCGGCCGAGAGCATCACGGCATCGGCGCCATCGTAGATCGCGCTCGCCACATCCGAGGCTTCGGCGCGCGTCGGTACTGGCGAGTCGATCATCGACTCCAGCATCTGCGTGGCGATGACGACGGGCCTGCCCAGTTGGCGGCAGATGCGCAGGATGCGCTTCTGTACGCCGGGCACACGCTCGGGCGGCAGTTCCACGCCGAGGTCGCCACGCGCCACCATCACGGAGTCCGACACGCGCACGATTTCTTCGAGTTGCTGCAGCGCCGCCGGCTTCTCGATCTTCGACAGCACACCCGCACGCGTGCCAATGATCTCGCGTGCTTCCACGATGTCCGAAGGACGCTGCACAAACGACAGCGCGATCCAGTCCGCCCCGAGCTCCAGCGCGAAGTCCAGGTCGCGGCGATCCTTCTCGGTCAGCGCCGGGATGGGGATCACGGCATCGGGCACGTTCACGCCCTTGCGGTCGGACAGCGTGCCGTTGTTGGCCACGCGCGTGGTGATGCTGCCGCTCGACACGTTCTCGATATTGAGCCGCACCTTGCCATCGTCGATCAGCAGCGACTGCCCGGCGCTGGCCGCCTTGAACAGCTCGGGGTGGGGCAGATACACGCGCGTGCCATCGCCGGGCGTGGGGTCGCTGTCGAGCACGAACACGTCGCCTGCACGCACGGCCACCTTGCCGGCTGCGAAGGTGCCGATGCGCAGCTTCGGACCCTGCAGGTCCGCCAGGATCGCGATGGGGCGGCCGGTCTCTGCTTCCACCTGACGCACGGCGTCGTAGCGGGCACGATGGTCTTCGTGATTGCCGTGGCTGAAGTTGAGCCGGAACACATCAGCCCCGGCATCGAACAGTTGGCGGATGACCGCGATGTCCGAGCTGGCCGGGCCGAGGGTTGCAACGATCTTGGCTTTGCGCTGGCGTCTCATAGTGTCTCTCTCCATCCTCTTGCGTTGCGTGTCTTGCTTGTGGGGTTCGCGCTGATCCAGTCAGACGATCAGGATCGCGCGGAAATCGTTGACGTTGGTGCGGGTCGGGCCGGTGACGATCAGGTCGTCGAGCGCGGAGAAGAATCCGTATCCGTCGTTGTTGTCGAGATGCGCGCGTGCCGATGCGCCCTGCGCCGCGGCGCGCGTCAGCGTGTCCGGCGAGAGCAGTGCGCCGGCATTGTCTTCGGAGCCATCGATGCCGTCGGTGTCGCCGGCCAGCGCATGCACGCCGGGCATTCCATCGAGCGCTACGGCCAGTGCCAGCAGGAACTCGGCGTTACGGCCTCCCCGGCCATTGCCGCGCACGGTCACCGTGGTCTCGCCACCGGAGAGAATCACGCACGGCTTCTGGAACGGCTGCCCGTGCGCGACGATCTGACGCGCGATGGCGGCATGCACTTCGGCCACATCGCGCGCTTCGCCTTCGATGCTGTCCGAAAGAATGTGCGGCGTCAGGCCGAGTTCACGAGCGCGCGCAGCGGCGGCTTCGAGCGATTGCTGCGCACTGGCGAGCGTGACGCTGCGATGGCCGGCAAAGCGTGCATCGCCCGGCTTCGGCGTTTCGCCGGCACCGCTCTCCAGATGCGCGCGCACGGCGTCCGGAACCTCGATGCCGTACTTGGCGATCACGGCGAGCGCATCGGCACATGTGGTGGCATCGGGCAGCGTGGGGCCGCTGGCGATCAACGTGGGATCGTCACCGGGGATATCGGAAATCAGCAGGGTTTCGACGCGTGCCGGTGCGCATGCCAGCGCCAGTCGTCCACCCTTGAGCGCGGAAAGATGCTTGCGCACGCAGTTCATCTCGCCGATGCTCGCGCCGCTACGCAGCAGCGCCTTGTTCACGGCTTGCTTGTCGGCCAACGTCAGCCCCGGCGCCGGTGCGGCGAGCAATGCCGAACCACCGCCGGAAATCAGGCACAGCACGAGGTCATCGGCGGTCAGGCCCTGCACCAGTTCCACCATCCGTTGCGCGGCCTGCTGGCCCGCTGCATCGGGTACGGGATGCGCGGCTTCCACCACCTCGATGCGGCGGCATGGTGCGCCGTGGCCATAGCGTGTGACCACCAGACCCGACAGTTCGCCCTGCCAGTGCGACTCCACAGCCTGCGCCATCGCAGCAGCAGCCTTGCCGGCGCCGATCACTACCGTGCGACCCTTGGGCGGTTGTGGCAGATGCGGCGGCAGGCAGTGGCTGGCGCTGACGGCGGCCACTGCCGTATCGAACAGGTCGCGCAGCAGCGCGCGCGCCTCGGTGGGATGGCGATAATCGGATGGGCGTTTGGCGGAAAGCAACGCAGCCGTGGCGTCTGAGGCGTCGGTGGCGAACATGCGGGTCCTGAAAAATCTTCGGTCATTCGAAGCAGCCGCCTTCGCACGAAGACGGCTGCAGCAACGCGGTAAAGCTTGCTTCCGTACTTACTTCGCGCCCTTGGCGATCTCGTGGTTCGACATGATTTCGATCGCACGGCACAGCGCCGAATGATCCTGCTTGCCGAAGCCATTGGCTGCGCACGTGTTGAACAGTTCCTGCGCGGTGGCCGTGTTCGGCAGCGCCACGCCCAGTGCCTTCGCGCCCTGCAGTGCAAGGTTCAGATCCTTCTGGTGCAGTTCGATGCGGAAGCCCGGATCGAAGGTGCGCTTGACCATGCGCTCGCCGTGCACTTCCAGAATGCGCGAGGCCGCGAAGCCGCCCATCAGTGCCTGGCGCACCTTGGCCGGATCGGCACCGGCCTTCGATGCAAACAGCAGTGCTTCGGACACAGCCTGGATGTTCAGCGCCACGATGATCTGGTTGGCCACCTTGGTGGTCTGGCCGTCGCCATTGCCGCCCACCAGCGTGATGTTCTTGCCCATCAGGTCGAACAGCGGCTTCACCTGATCGAAGGCTTCGGACGGGCCGCCGACCATGATCGTCAGCGACGCAGCCTTGGCACCCACTTCGCCACCCGACACCGGTGCGTCCAGGTACGAGGCACCCAGCTTGTTGATGCGCGCCGCAAAGTCCTTGGTGGCGATCGGCGAGATCGAGCTCATGTCCACCACGATCTTGCCGTAGGTCGCTTCCTTGCCCGCTGCCTTGAATGCAGCCGCCACGCCTTTTTCGGCAAACAGCACGGCTTCCACGTGCGGGGTATCGGGCACCATGATGATGACGATGTCCGCGCGCTTGGCCACTTCTTCCGCGCTCGTGCAAACCGTGACGCCGGCATCGACCAGCCCTTGCGGTGCGGGGTTCACGTCATGCACGAACAGAGTGTGGCCTGCTGCGCGCAGGTGGCCCGCCATCGGGGCACCCATGATGCCGAGTCCGATAAAGCCGATGTTTTTCTGGTTTGCCATTGTTGTCTCCAGGGTTGTGTCGATAAATTCGGTACGGTTTTCTCCCCTCTCCCTCTGGGAGAGGGGCGGGGGAGAGGGCAGGCGTTTCCAGACCCCATCAAGCCGCTTCAGTGCGCAACGGCTTGCCCTCTCCCCCAACCCCTCTCCCGCGTTGCGGGAGAGGGGAGCTAAAACAATTGGGAAGCAGGAAGGGCTTTAAACCCCCATCCCCTTCCTCCACCCCAGGCCTTCCTCGGTGGTCGTCTTCGGCTTGTACTCGCAGCCGATCCAGCCGGCGTAGCCGATCTCGTCGAGGAAGCGGAACAGGTAGGGGTAATTCAATTCGCCAGTGCCGGGCTCGTTGCGGCCGGGGTTGTCGGCCAGTTGCACGTGGCGGATCTTCGGCAGGTTGGCGCGGATCGTATTGGTGATCTCGCCCTCCATGCGTTGCATGTGATAGATGTCGTACTGCACGTAGAGGTTGGGCGCGTTCACCTGGCCGATCAGGTCAACGGCCTGCTGCGTGCGCGACAGGAAGAAGCCGGGGATGTCGAAAGTGTTGATCGGCTCGATCAGCAGGTCGATCTGCTCTTTCTGCAATGCACTGGCGGCAAAGCGCAGGTTTTCGACGAGGGTCTCGTTGGCCTGCTCGCGCTTCACGTTCTGCGGCAGGATGCCCACCAGACAGTTCAGTTGCCGCACGCCCAGCACCTTGGCGTACTTGATGGCTTCGCCCACGCCGTCCTGGAATTCGCTCACGCGGTCGGGGTGGCACGCGATGCCGCGCTCGCCAGCTTCCCACTTGCCGGCCGGCAGGTTGTGCAGCACGAGGTCGAGCTGGAAGCGGTTCAGCCGATCGGCAATCTGATCGGCATGGAATGCATAGGGAAACAGGAACTCCACGCCGCGGAAGCCCGCGCGGGCGGCGGCCTCGAAGCGGTCGAGGAAGCCCACTTCGTTAAACAGCATCGTCAGGTTGGCTGCGAGCTTTGGCATTGTGATGTCTCTCTCGGTGTCGGGGAAAAAACGCCGCACCTGCCCCAGGGCCAGGGCAGGGCGGCTTGCTACGGGAAAGCAGAAACTTTTGAAACGATGAGCGAGGGATGATCAGGCCGTGACCGTCTCTTCCTTGAGGATGGCCTCGTCGGCGTCCTCGATGTCCTCGATCGGTTCGAACTCGTTGATGTTGTCGATCTCGGTGCCCATCGCGATGTTGGTCACGCGTTCCAGGATTACCTCGACGACCACCGGCACCGAGAACTCGGCCATCAGGTCGCGCGCCTCGGCAAAGGCCGGCGCGATGTCTTCGGGCTTGAACACGCGGATCGCCTTGCAGCCCAGACCTTCCACGACCTTCACGTGGTCAACGCCATAGCCTTCCAGTTCTGGCGCATTGATGTTGTCGAAGGCCAGTTGCACGCAGTAGTCCATCTCGAAGTTGCGCTGCGCCTGGCGGATCAGGCCGAGATAGGAGTTGTTCACCACCACGTGGACGTACGGCACCTTGAACTGCGCGGCCACGGCCAGTTCCTCGATCATGAACTGGAAGTCGTAGTCGCCCGAGATGGCCACGACATCGGAATCCGGCGAGGCAGTCTTCACGCCGATGGCGGCGGGAATGGTCCAGCCCAGCGGGCCGGCCTGGCCGCAGTTGATCCAGTGGCGCGGCTGGTTCACGGACAGGAACTGCGCGGCGGCGATCTGCGAGAGACCGATCGTCGTCACATAGCGCACGTCGCGCGGGAAGTACTGGTTCATCTCGCGATACACGCGCTGCGGCTTGACCGGCACGTTGTCGAAATCGCTCTTGCGCTGCATGGTGCGGCGACGCTTCTGCACATCGGCCACCCAGCTCTTGCGGCATGGCAGGCGGCCAGCCATCTTCATTTCGCGCGCCACTTCCACGAACAGTTCCAGCGCAGCCTTGGCGTCGGACACGATGCCAAGATCCGGACCGAATACGCGACCGATCTGCGTAGGCTCGATATCGACGTGCACGAACTTGCGGCCCTTCGTGTAGACATCGATGCTGCCCGTATGGCGATTGGCCCAGCGGTTGCCGATGCCCATCACGAAATCGGAGGCCAGCAGCGTGGCGTTGCCATAGCGGTGCGAGGTCTGCAGACCCACCATGCCAGCCTGCAGCGGATGGTCGTCGGCCAGCACGCCCCAGCCCATCAGCGTCGGCACCACCGGCACGTTGACCAGTTCGGCAAACTCGACGAGCAGTTCGTTGGCATTGGCGTTGATGACGCCGCCGCCGCAGACGATCAGCGGACGCTCGGCCTGGTTCAGCATCGAGATGGCTTTCTCGATCTGCGCGCGCGTTGCGGCCGGCTTGTACGGCTTCATCGGCTCGTACGTCTCGATATCGAATTCGATCTCTGCCACTTGCACGTCGAACGGCAGATCGATCAGCACGGGACCGGGACGGCCCGAGCGCATCAGGTGGAACGCCTGCTGGAACACCTGCGGCACCAGCGCCGGCTCGCGCACGGTCACGGCCCACTTGGTCACGGGCTTGGCGATCGATTCGATATCGACGGCCTGGAAGTCTTCCTTGTAGAGGCGGGCACGCGGGGCCTGGCCGGTAATGCAGAGGATGGGGATCGAATCCGCCCAGGCCGAGTACAGACCCGTGATCATGTCAGTGCCGGCGGGGCCCGAGGTGCCCACGCACAGGCCGATGTTGCCCGGCTCGGCACGGGTGTAGCCCTCGGCCATGTGCGAGGCGCCTTCCACGTGGCGCGCCAGCAGGTGCTTGATCGTGCCGGCTTTGCGCATCGCCGAATAGAACGGGTTGATGGCGGCGCCAGGCACGCCAAACGCGGTGGTGATGCCTTCCTTTTCCAGCACGGCAATGGCCGCGTCGACTGCTCTCATCTTCGGCATGTCTGTCTCCAATACGCTCAAAAACATGGGTGAATTTCGTTCTGGGGTTGATGCTATGCCCGCAGCGGGTCATCGATAAACGGAACGACGATCACTTGATTCGATATCAGCGGTATGGAATCGCGCAGCAAAGCTGGATGGAATGCGGCGCAATCGATACTTCGAAAGCCGCGTTCCATGAGGTCGTCGAACGGGACGGAAAGGCAGATACGATGCGGAACTGGGGCGATCTCGTACCTTTTCGGGGTATCGCCCTTAAGCGGGGCGGGCCAGAATAGCGGGTTTGGAATTGCCACTGCTTCGCCATGTACACGCGGCTGCCGCCCACCTACGAATTGTTGGAAGCCCTGCAGACGGCCCCCGGCCCGAAGCGGCCCGATGGCCGCCTGGGCACGGTGCTGTGGGCGGGTTTCGTGCTCGCGCTCGTGCCTTCGCTGGTATCGGGCGGCGCACTGGTCTGGTGGCACCAGATCCTCGTGCAGGTGCCGCCGGCATGGCTACCGCAGGCGTTCCACGTGCTGCTGGCGATCAGCGCCGTTTTCTACGTGGCGGCCTGGGCCGCGCGGCTGCTGGGCGGTCGTGATGCATTGCAGCATCCGCTGCGCTGGATGTCGCGCCGAGTCGATACCCAGAGCGAGGTGGAAAACGCGCTGCTGCTGCGGCTGGGCCGGATTCCGGCGCTGCAACTGCGGGCGCGGCAGCGTCGCATCGGCCTGCATGCGCGGATCTGGGAAGGCGGCGCACGGACCGTGGCGCTGGTCCTTGCCCTTGGTCCCGCCGCCGTGGTGCTGGCCGATGGCGTCGCCGTGATGGCGCCGGGACACGGGCCGACGCTGACGGCCATCTATGGCGTGGTGCTGGTAGTGGGTGCGGCGTTCGCGCTGTTCGCCCAGTTGCAATGCAGCGCGCCACTGCGCCGGCTGGCCCATGTGCTGGGTGAAGCCGCCGAGATCAACGAGGCCCTGGGCCGCTCGCGCCAGCCGTGATCGGCCTGTCTCATCGAACGTTGCGCATGCGCAGCATCGCGGGGCGGGGATGCGCAGCAAGCCCGTCATGCCTCACAATCCCGGCAGGAGACAACTGGCTAAGCCGGGCGCAATGGACAAACTCAAACAAATCGAAGCATTCATCGCCGTGGTCGAGCACGGCAGCATGGCGGCGGCGGCGCTGACGCAGAACGTCACGCCCGTAATGATTGGCCGTCGCATCAACGCACTGGAATCCCGCATCGGCGTCAAGCTGCTGCACCGCTCCACGCGGCGTATCGTCGTGACCGAACAGGGCGCGGCATTCATGGAGCAGTGCAAGAAGGCGCTATCGGACCTGGACCGCGCCGAGATGCTGATTGCCGAAGGCAAGCACAAGGCCACGGGGCACCTGATCGTGTCGGCGCCGGCGGCGTTCGGGCGCAAGCATGTGGCACCGCACGCCCCGGCCTTCCTTGCCGCCAATCCCGACGTGCAAGTCTCGTTCAACCTGACCGACCGCGTGGTGGACCTCGTGCGCGAGGGCTATGACGTGGGCATTCGCATTGGTGGCGCCATCGACCCCAACTTCGTGGCGATCAAGCTGGCGACCAACAAGCGTGTGGTCTGCGGCACACCCGCCTACTTCGCGAAGTACGGCGTGCCGCACACACTGGAAGATCTGGAGAAGCACAACTGCCTGGCGTTCAACCTGCAGGGCGGCCAGCAGCGCGGCTGGTACTTCCAGCAGAACGGCAAGACGGTGACGGTGCGCGTGAACGGCAACCTCGACTGCAACGATGGCGAGTTGCTGCACCGCTGGACTGGCGAGAGCATCGGCCTGGGCTGGCGCTCCACCTGGGAAATCCTGCCGCAACTCGACAGCGGCGAGCTGATCACGGTACTCGACGAGTACGCGCTGCCCGACTACGACATCCTGGCCGTGTACCCGCAGCAGCGCCCGGTGCCGGCAAAGATCCGCTTCTTCATCGAGCACCTGAAGCAGGCGTTTGCCAAGCCGGGGTATTGGACGGGAAGAAGCTGAGGGGAAAAGGAAGAGGAGGGGTGGCAGGCTGGAACAATCCAGCCCGCCAAATGAAAAAGCCCGCAGCCATTGCGGTCTGCGGGCAGTCCTTCTTGCGAAGGACGGGGAGAGCTCATGAAGTGCGCCCCCGCAACTCCATGGCGAGAGGAATGATGCGCCTCACACCCGCCCTTCGTCGTTGATGGCGATCAACCCGAATGCAACCTCGGAAGGATCAGGCCAGCAGCGCTGCCACCAGATCCTTGCTGCGCGCCGCAGCCGGGACTTCCTCGAAGTGCAGCGCGCTTTCCACGTGGTTCAAATGCTCCACCATCAACTGCACGGCGCGATCCGCATCGCCGGCCCGGGCCGCTTCGATGAACGCGCGATGCTCGTCCGACGAACACGTGGCATCGCGGCGGCTCTGGTACAGCATCGTGATCACCGCGCTGCGCATCGACAACTCGCGCATGATTTCCGTCAGCACGTTGTTGCCGGCCACCTCCGCCAGCACGATGTGGAAATCCCCGAGCAGGCGCGTGCGGGTCTGCGCATCGTTGCCGCCGAGTGACTTGCGCTCCGCCGCCAGATGTTTCTCGATCCGTTTGTAGTCCGCCGCCGTGGCGCGCGCCACGAACTCGCGCGCCAGCGCCGCCTCCAGGATGCGGCGCACGGCAAAGACCTCGCGCGCCTCTTCGGCGCTGGGCTTGGCCACGAAGGCACCCTTGTCCGGAACAATCTGGATGACCTTGTCCTTGGACAGCATCAGCAACGCCGCCCGCACCTTGGTGCGGCTGACGCGGTAGACGCTGGCAAGCGCCTCTTCGCGCAGCTTGGTGCCGGGCGGGAGCCGGTGCGAGACGATGGCACCGACGATATCGTCGGCGATCGCCTCGGCGGTCATATCTGGATCGATGTGCTCGGGCATGGTGTGCGCGCGTCTCTTGCCGGACCTGCGCGTTGGCTGGAATGGCGTGATTCTAGCGCCCCGGCACCGTCCCCGGCAGCGATGCAGGAACGACAGCGTCCGTGGAGGCTTCCACCGAGGCCGACAACCCCTCGTCGAGTTCGCCCATCGGGATGGTGCCGTTGAGCACGCCGTGCGCCCGTTCGCGGTCGATATCGCGCTCCCAGGACGCCACCACCACCGTGGCCACGCAGTTGCCGATCAGGTTGCCCACCGCACGGGCAATGCCGATGAACCAGTCCACCGACAGCACCAGCACCAGGCCGATGGCGGGAATCGCCGGATGCGCGGACAGCGTGGCTGCCAGGATCACGATGGCCGAGCCGGGAATGCCATGCGCGCCCTTCGACGTAATCAGCGCCACGGCCAGGATGCCGAGCAGGTCGCCCATCGCCAGCGGCGTGTTGGTGGCCTGCGCGATGAAGACGGCGGCCAGCGTCAGGTAGATCGAGAACGCATCGAGGTTGAACGAGTAGCCCGTGGGAATCACCAGCCCCACCACGGACTTGCGGATGCCCATGTACTCGAGCTTCTTCATCACCTGCGGCAGCACGCTGTCTGACGACGCGGTGCCCAGCACCACGAGCAGTTCGGCGCGCAGATAGCGAATCAGCTTCAGCACCGAGAATCCGCACAAGCGCATCACTGTGCCGAGCACCACGACCACGAACACGATCACCGCGCCGTAGAACAGGATCACGAGGAAGCCGAGCTGCTTGAGCGAGCCGATGCCGTACTTGCCCACCGTGAACGCCACCGCACCCAGCACACCCAGCGGCGCCAGCTTGATGATGAAGCCCATCATCTTGAACAGCGTGGCGGAGAAGTTGTCGATCAGTTTCACCAGCGGCCGTGCCGGCTCACCCACCACCGACAGTGCGCAGCCGAAGAGCACCGAGACCAGCAACACCTGCAGCACGTCACCACTGGTGAACGCGCCGAGGATCGTGTTGGGGATCAGCTTCATCAGGAAGTCCACCGTGCCGGCGCTCTTCACCTTGTCGGCCGAATCCATGTACGCGGCCATCGCCGAAGGATCGAGCGATCGCGGGTCCACGTTCATGCCCACGCCGGGCTGGAACAGGTAGGCCAGTGCAATGCCCAGTGCCAGCGCGATGGTGGTGACGATCTCGAAGTAGACCACGGCCTTGAGGCCGACGCGGCCCACCTTCTTGAGTTCGCCTGCGCCACAGATACCGGCCACGACCACGCAGAACACCACGGGACCGATCAGCATCTTGATGAGCTTGATGAAGCCATCGCCAAGGGGTTTGAGCTTGGCGGCAAATTCGGGAAAGGCCAGGCCGAGGAGGGTGCCGAGCACCAGGGCGATCAGCACCTGGCCAAACAGGGAGCGGGTAAAGCGCGTGTGCAGGCGAGCGCCGGCGGCGCGCTGCGGGGGTACGGCATGCTGCATCGTTGTCTCCGTGCCGGGCGGGTCCGTGTCGCCATCGATGGCGCCATCGGCCTGCCCTGATCTGTTTCAGGATTGCCAACCGTCACATGTCAGGCGATGCGTGCGTGACGGCCGGTATGGCTGCGCCGGGATCAGGCGAACCGCTAAGCCTGATGCCACATGGAAAGCCCCCCTGTTGAGGCGGAATCCACGCAATCCACTTGTCGGCACTGGATTGTCCGGGGCGGATTGTCGGTGCGTGGAGGCCAATATAGTGCATATCATTTTTGTATGCAATTTTTGAATTCACTGTGCTAACATGAATCGCACAGAATAGAGCTACCGTACGGGCGCCCGCCCGGCTGGCCCAGCACTTGCAACATGGCCGGCATTCCTTCAATCCGGGCTCAGGCAACAACAGCAGGAGAGACACGCACATGGCAGCAATCCCGACGACGCTGGCCGCCGACACCGGCTCGCGCATCATGGCCTGGGCCGACACCCTGGCCGTGCATACCGATCAGCCCGGTATGCTCACCCGCACCTACCTGACGGACGCCCACCACGGCGCCGCCGCCCAGTTGACCGAATGGATGCAGGCCGCCGGCATGACCGTGCGCCGCGACGTGGCCGGCAACGTGATCGGCCGCTACGAAGGCACCGAGCCCAATGCGCCGGCGCTGCTGACGGGGTCGCACTTCGATACCGTGCGCGACGCGGGCCGCTACGACGGCAACCTCGGCGTGATCCTGCCGATTGCCTGCGTGGCCGAGTGGAACCGCCAGGGTCGCCGCTTCCCGTTTGCGCTCGAAGTGGTCGGGTTTGCCGAGGAAGAGGGCGTGCGCTTCAAGGCCACGCTACTGGGCAGCCGCGCTATCGCCGGTACGTTCGACACCAACGTGCTCGACAACGTCGATGACTCGGGCCAGACCATGCGCGACGTGATGCGCGCCGCTGGTTTCGATGCTGCGCAACTGCCCGGTGCCAAGCACGATCGCAACAAGGTGCTCGGCTTCATCGAGGTGCATATCGAACAAGGTCCGGTGCTGCTCAACGAAGGGCTGCCGGTTGGCGTGGTGACGGCGATCTCGGGCGCCACGCGCTACATTGTTGAACTCGAAGGACTCGCCGGCCATGCTGGCACGGTGCCGATGGACATGCGCCGCGATGCCGCCATGGCTGGCGCTGAGATCGGCCTGTATATCGAGAAGCGCTGCGGCGGCAAGCCGGGGCTGGTGGGGACGGTGGGCCAGTTCAACGTGCCGAATGGTGCGACCAACGTGGTGCCGGGCCGCGCCGTGTTCTCCATCGATATCCGCGCCGGCGTGGATGCCGAGCGCGAGGCTGCCGTGAATGACGTGCTGGCCGAGATCGAACGGGTCTGCGCACGCCGCAACGTGCGTGTGCAGATGCGCAAGACCCACGAGGCCAACAGCGTGCCGTGCGCGCCGTGGCTGCAATCGCAATGGGCCGCCGCCGTGGAACGCCAGGGCGTGCCGGTGCGCCACCTGCCATCGGGCGCGGGCCATGACGCCATGGCCATCGCCGCCATTGCCGACGTGGCGATGCTGTTCGTGCGCTGCGGCAACGGCGGCATCAGCCATCACCCCACGGAAACGATGACCGCCGAGGACGCACAGATCGCCGCACGTGTGTTCGCCGATTTCGTCGAGCATTTCCAGCGCACCCAATAAGACCTCCAGACAACTCCGAAAGATACGAAGATGACCGCACGAGACAACATGAACCCGATCGAGACCACGCTCACCCAGTACATCGACACGCAGCGCCCGCAGCAGGAGGCGTTCCTGGCCGAGCTGGTCAAGGTGCCGTCGGACAACCCGGCGGGCGATTGCGAGGCCCATGGCCTGCGCGCCAAGGAATTGCTCGAAGGACTCGGCTTCAAGGTGGATGCGCACAAGGTGCCCGAAGCGCAGGTGAAGGCCGCAGGCATGATCAGCGCCACCAACCTGCTGGTGCGCAAGACGTTCGGCAACGGCGGCCCGACCATCGCGATGAACGCGCACGGCGACGTGGTGCCGCCGGGTCTGGGCTGGACCAAGGACCCGTACGGCGGCGAGATCGCCGACAGCGAACACGGTCCGGTGATGTATGGCCGAGGCGTTGCAGTGTCGAAGTCGGACTTCGCCACGTACGCGTATGCCGTGCTGGCACTGATCGAAGCCGAGAAGCAGGGCGCCAAGCTCAACGGCACGGTGGAACTGCAATTTACGTACGACGAGGAAACCGGCGGCGACATCGGCCCGAAGTTCCTGCTGGATGAAGGACTGACCAAGCCCGATTACGCGATTTCGGCAGGCTTCTCGTATGGCATCACGTCGGCGCATAACGGCTGCCTGCACGTCGAGGTGACGGTCAAGGGCAAGCAAGGCCACGCCGCGATGCCGCACACTGGCGTGGACGCGATCGAAGCCGCCACGCACATCCTGCAAGCCATCTACGGCCTGCGCGCCGAACTGGCGACGCGCAAGAGCAAGACGCCGGGCATCGACACCGCTACGCTGAACGTGGGCCTGATCAAGGGCGGCATCAACACCAACGTGGTGCCTGATCTGGTCACGTTCCGCGTGGACCGCCGCATGATTCCGGAAGAGATCGGCTTTGATGCCGAAGGCGAACTGCGCGCCGTGGTGGAGAAGGCTGCAAAGGAGCGTCCGGGCATCGAGGTGAAGGTCGAGCGCATCATCCTGGCCGAGCCGCTGTCGGAACTGCCGGGCGTGGAAAAGCTGATCGGTGCATTGAAGACGCGCGCCGAATCCGTGTTCGGCGTGGAGATCCCGGTGCAGGGCGTGCCGCTCTATACCGACGCCCGCCACTACACGAAGCACGGCATCCCCACCGTGCTGTACGGCGCGGGCCCCCGCACGCTGATGGAAGCCCGCGGTCACAACTCCGATGAAAACCTGCGTCTGAACGATCTGAATCGTGCAACGAAGGTGGTGGCGCTGGCGTTGTCGGATTTGCTGGGCTGATCGGGACCTATCTCCCGCTCTAGGTTTTGCTCCCCTCTCCCACAACGTGGGAGAGGGGTTGGGGGAGAGGGCAAGCGCTTGCGCATCGAGGTCGCTGATCGGAGCTTGAAACGCCGGCCCTCTCCCCCGCCCCTCTCCCGCTCGCGGGAGAGGGGAGAACACACCGGAGTTTGACTTACTCTGCCACACCCCCCACCACTGCCTGGCTCACCAGCCACCGCCGTACAATCTGCTCCTCTTCGGCTGTCAGATTCGCCCGCAATTCACGGTCTACCTCGCTCGCGCGCGTCTTGCACCCACCGAGCAACTCCCGCCCCGCATCGGTCAACCCAATCGTCTGAATCCGACCATGCACCGGATGCGGCTGCCGTTCGATGGCGCCGAGCTTCTCCAGATTGCTGATGATCACGCTCACCGTCTGCGGCGTCAGCAGTGCGAGCCGCGCCACATCGGCGCCCGAGATACCCGGATACGCACCAAGCATCGTCAACACAAAAAACTGCGGCACCGTCACGCCGAGATCGGCCAGTGCGCGCTCCAGCCGCAGGCGGTTGCTTGCGCTGGCCTGGCGTAACAGGTACGCCAGATAGCCGCTTTCGCCACGCTTGCCTTCGCCGGGTGCGGGAATGGTGACCGCCTCGGCAGGCGGCGCAGCCTTCTTCTTCTTTTCCTTTTTCCCTTCTTTCGGCAGGGTCTTGCTCATGATGTTAGAGTTCTGACATTGTTGTTCGAACTCTGACATCTTACCCGAAGGAGCCACGCATGGATTTCCAGACTTTCACGCAGACTGCCCCCGACGTCTATGCGTCGCTCGGCGGCGTCAGCAAAGCCGTGGCCGCGTCCGGTCTCGACAAGGCGTTGACCGAACTCGTCAAGCTGCGCGTCTCGCAGATCAACGGCTGCGCGTTCTGCCTGCAGTTCCACCTGAACATCGCACGCAAGCTCGATATCGATCCGCGCAAGTTCGACCTCCTGGCCGGCTGGCGCGACGCCGGTATCTATACCGACCGCGAAACTGCCGCGCTGGGCTGGGCCGAAGCCATGACGCGCATGACCGATCCATTCGCGAGCGATGCCGCGCTGGCCGAGGCGCGCAGCGTCTTCGACGAGCGCGAAATGGTGTTCCTGGCCGCCACCGTGGCGTCGATCAACGCGTGGAACCGTATCGCCGTGGGCCTGCACTTTCCGCCGCCGCCGGCGGAGCAGGGAGCCCGATGATGAGCGCCCGTATCGTTGTACTCGAATCCGATGAGCAGGTTATTGCCGCTTTCCCGCTGATGCACCAACTGCGTCCGCACCTGGCGGACGCGGCCGAACTGGTGACGCGCTGGAAGCGCCAGACTGCCGATGGCTATCGCCTCGCTGGTATCTGGGAGGGGGATCGCCTCATGGCGCTGGCCGGCTACCGCATCGCCGACAACCTGATCGTGGGCCGGCATCTCTACGTGGACGATCTGGTGACCGACGCCAACGCGCGCAGCGGTGGGTACGGGCAACGGCTGATGGATTGGCTCAAGACGCAGACCGAGGCGGCGGGCTGCACGCAACTCGTGCTCGATACGCCGCTGACCAATGTGCTGGGCCACCGCTTCTATTACCGCAACGGGCTGCTGGCGCGTGCGCTGCGCTTCTACTTCCCCATCGAATCGAAGACCTGAACCATGACAACCCTTCTGCACCTCAATGTCAGCCCGCGCGGCGACCAATCGACCAGCCGGCGCGCCGGCCAGCACGTGCGCGAGCAACTGGCCGCGCAGTGCGGCAACCTGACCGTGGTCGAGCGGGACCTGGCCGCCGATCCGCTGCCGCCCATCGGCGCCGATTTCACGCACGCCAATATGGTCGTGGCGGCCAAGCGCACCGACGCAGATCCCGCCGCGCTGGCGCTGTCCGAAACGCTGATCGCCGAACTGCAGGCGGCGGACATCGTGTTGATCACCACGCCGGTTCACAACTTCACGGTGCCGGCCACGCTTAAGACATGGATCGACCTTGTGGTGCGGCCGGAGCGCACCTTTGCCGGCTCGCCGCAGGGCAAGCTGCCGCTGCTGCGTGATCGTCCCGTGCTGGCCATCGTGTCATGCGGCGGCCGTTTCCATGAAGGCGAGGGCAGCCAGCAGGATTTCTTCACGCCTTACCTGAAGTACGTACTGGAAATCATCGGCCTGAAACGCGTGGAAGTCATGCGGCTTGAAGGCATGGTGCGTCCGGAAGCCGTCACGCGCGCCTTCGAGCAACTGGAAGCGTGGTGCGACACCGCGCTGCCGGGCTTCCTTGAAGCGGCATAGCCTTACCCGCGCACTTCCTCGGGACGCGGCACCGTTTCGTTCCCCTGGCCGAGCGGGCGCTGCATCAGCACGGTGTCGATCCACTGGCCATGCTTGAGGCCCACCGATTCGAGCCGGCCCACGGTACGGAAGCCGAGCCGTTCATGCACGGCCACCGAGCCCGCGCCTTCGCCGCTTCGCGTCAGCGCCACCACGGCCACCATCTGACGCCACGGACCAGTCTCGCACCGGGCAATCAGTTCGGACAACAGCGCGCGGCCCAGGCCCGCTCCGGTATGGCGATGGTCGATATAGATCGAGTCTTCGATGGCAAAGCGATAGGCGCTGCGGGCGCGGTAGCTCGACGCGTAGGCGTAGCCCACGATCTCGCCATCGCGCTCGGCCACGATATACGGCAGCCCCTTGCGATGCACCTCGGCCATCCGCGACTGCATGTCGTCCACGCCAGGAACAACTTCCTCGAAGGACGCGCGGCCATGCTGCACGTGGTGCGCGTAGATGGCGTGGATGGCGGGCACGTCGGCGGCGGTGGCGTCGCGCAACTGGAAGGGGTGGCGGAGGGGGGCGGCGGCAACGGAGGACACGATGGTTCTTGGCAGGAAAACACCACGGCGGGATGCCATGGCAATGGATCAGCGATGCGCGGCAACGCAGAGCGAGGTGCGCGCGCCACACCGAAACCTTACCGCGACTGGGGCGTGCCGGGTTGTATATGATGCGGGGATATTCAAAAGCGCAGAAATGGTGCAATCCGACGGGGGCAAACCAACGGCGTGCCCCCGAATCTGCAAGCAGGCTGGAGGAAGCCATGATCACGATCTATCACAACCCGCGTTGCTCCAAATCGCGCGAGACCCTGACCCTGGTGGAGAGCGCCGCCGAGCGTCTGGGCGAGCCGGTGGAGATCGTCGAATACCTGAAAGCGCCGCCATCGCTGGCCACACTGCGTCAGCTGCATACGATGCTGGGCGTGCCGGTGCGCGAGATGATCCGCAACGGCGAGGACGCCTACAAGGAGCTGGATCTGGCCGACGAGGGCCTGACCGACGCCGAACTGCTGGCTGCCGTGGCCGACAATCCCATTCTGCTGCAACGTCCCGTGGTCGTACGCAACCGCCGCGCGGTCATTGGTCGACCGCCGGAAAACGTCGAGCCGCTGCTGAAGTAAATCCCTTCGTTGCGGCGCACAAAATAAAACCGGCCTCCGCAACGGAGGCCGGCCGGTCAGTCAGGCGAATCGCTTCAGGCGAGTCGTCGTTTATGCAACACCCAGCCAGTGCATGGCCTCCTGACCGAAACTGATGCCGGCCAGCACGGCCAGCAGCACGAGTGCCGTGATGACGCTGACATAGACCAGCGCCTGGGCAACCTCGGCATCTTCCGTGACCGAATGATGATGAACGACGACATCGGGGCGCGCGTGCGCGCCATGTGACCAGTGTGGCCAGTGCAACTTGCCGGCAGCGTCCTTGAAGTGGAGATCGGGATGGAATCGCATGGTCACACCTCCTCGGCGCACTGTTGCTCACCCGGTGGGATCGCCGTGGGACATTTCCCCAGCGCCGTCGTTTGCACACTTCCAATATAGGAGACGCGGCGGAAATGTGGTCCCGATGTCGCGTACGCCCGACCACTCAGTCTGGCTGCGAGGCCGGAGGTGAGGAATCGCTTTCGCTGGTTTCGATGCTGGTGGCGTCCAACTGCGCCAGCCGGGTTTCCCGCGTACGCAATTCGGCGAGCATGTTGCAGAACAGCGCACCTTGCTCGCGGGCATCGTCGAGGGCGATATGGGTGTGCGGCAGCGGGTCGTGCCAATGCGCCGGGAAGGCGGCCTTGACCGATTTCCGGAAGGGCCGGCCGGTCAGCGCAAAGCCCATCGTCTTGATGTCCAACGCCGCCCAGCCGAACGGCGACCGGCCAGCGAAGCGCATCATGTACCAGAACATCCATGTGAAATCGAACCCGGCCGGGAACGCGATGAAGACCGGCTTGCCGGGCAGGCTCTCCACCCACTCCACGTAGCGCGGCATCACGTCCTCGGGGCACTCCAGGTCGCGTCGGCAGGCAGCCCAAGCGTCGGGCTGCGTCTTCCACCACGCCACCTGCACGGGATGGCCGGCGGCGCCGGGCAGCGTTTCGAGGTTGGCAGAGAAGGTGCCGAGCACGGTCTTGTCCGCCAGCATCGCCACGGAGGCAAACGACAGCATCGAGTGTGGGCCGGGAATCGGCCCGTCCGCCTCGACATCGGTGCTGACGTAGATCTCGGGGCGCGTATCGGGTGCCTGTTTTTTCGCCATGCGTCAGGCCGCGTCGATCAGATGGTCCGCCACAAACGGATTGTTGCGGCGTTCCTCGCCAAACGTGGATACCGGCCCGTGGCCCGGCACGAACGTCACGTCCTCGCCCAGCGGCCACAGATGCGTACGGATCGAGCGAATCAGGTCGGCGTGGTTGCCGCGCGGAAAATCCGTGCGTCCGATCGACCCGGCGAACAACACGTCTCCCACGATCGCCACCTTGTTCGGGCGCGAGAAAAACACCACGTGGCCTGGCGTATGGCCGGGGCAGTGATAGACCTCCAGCGTCTCGCTGCCGAACGTCACCGTATCGCCGTTCACCAGCCAGCGATCCGGCTCGAACACCTCGGCATGCCCAAAGCCGAAGCGCCGCGTCTGCTCCGGCAACTGCTCGATCCAGAACCGCTCGTCCTCGTGCGGCCCTTCGATTGGCACGCCAAACTGCCGCGCCAGTGCCGCGGCGCCCGCGCAGTGATCCACGTGGCCGTGCGTCAGAAAGATCTTCTCCAGGGTGACGCCGTGCTCGGCGATGGCTTCGGCGATGCGGTTGAGGTCGCCGCCCGGATCGCACACTGCAGCGCGCTGCGTAGCGTCGTCGATCAGCAGCGAACAATTCTGCTGGAATGGCGTGACGGGAATGAGGAGGACTTTCATTTTTGTGCGCGATAGGGCATGCGAAACGGGGGCATTTTGCACCCGATCCGGAACGTTCGGCAGGGTTTCGGGGGTGGGCCATTGTAGCCGTCGGATATGCCGGCGGCGGTCACTGACTGAAGGCTGAAACGTTTGAATCGGAGTTGAGACGATTCTCAAAGTTACATGACGATCACTTGGATAGGGCGTTGCGGCAATCGGCGCAATCCCTTGCCAGGCGGTGGATTGCGGGGAATTGACGGGCGTTTGAATGCGGTTGCATTAGATTTCGTAACAAAATCAAGGTGATAGCTTCAAACGACCGATGTTAGACTGCGCGCATGATCAGTCTGCCCCTCTTCCGTCCGGGGTCCGTGCGCACCGATGCGCCCGGGTCCAATCGCTTCCTTCGTCAATGCGCCATCATCATGTCGGCGCTGGTGATGGCTGCGTGCGCGACGCCACCGGGGGGGGAGGGCGATACCGCGTCGGATACTTCGACTGCGCTCTCCACGCGCACGGCAAAGTCGAAGCCCAAGACCGACAAGTCCGCGGGCACGGCGACCAAGTCCGATGATCGCGGCAGCTGGAACCTCTTCGGTCTGCCGGATGACAATGCACCTTCGCAATCGTCGATCGACGGCCTGCGCGCTGACATGGGTACGTTCGAGCAGCGCGGCATGGCGTCCTGGTACGGCAAGGGTTTCCATGGCCGCAAGACCGCCAATGGCGAGCGCTTCGACATGCGTGCGATGACCGCCGCCCACCCGTCGCTGCCGCTGGATAGCTGGGTGCTGGTGCGCAACCTGCGCAACAACAAGGTGGCGGTGGTGCGAATCAACGATCGCGGCCCGTATCACGGCAACCGGGTCCTGGACCTGTCGTATGCAGCGGCCAAGCGCCTGAACTTCGTGGATCACGGTGCGACGCAGGTAGAAATTCGCCGGTTGTCGCGTACCGAAGTGGCGGCGCTGGGTCCGAACATCGAGGCTGGCGGCTCCGAGGCGGGCGACGGCAGCGGCGCGGACGACTTGCCGGAAACGGCCAGCACGCTGGTTCCGGCCAAGTCCAAAGCCAAGGCCAAGGCCAAGGCGAAATCCACGGCCAGGAAGCGCAAGTAGGACGTCCACGGGCGATGCGGAACGGTCAACCCTCCCTCATCGATGTCCCGGCCATCCTTCCTCAGCTTCGCATTTTCAGATTTGTCTCAAACGGCACGACGCTCCGGCGCGTGCCGTTTGTCGTTTCGACCCTCGTTTCAGTCCTCGTTACCGGCATCGTCCTCGCCGCGCATCGCCAGCGCCAGCTTGTACAGCGCATCGGTCTTGGCGCCAGTGACCGACGCCGCCAGCTTGGCGGCGCGCTTGGCTGGCAACTCGGCCAGCAACAGTTTCAGCACGCGCTGCCCCTCGGCATCGGGCGCGCCATCGTCGGCTCGTTCGGCACGGCCCGCACCCTCTATCACCAGTACGAACTCGCCTTTGCCGCGCGAAGCTTCGGCGGCCAGCCACGCTGGCGCCTCGGCCACGGTCATGACCGGCGTTTCCTCGAAGAACTTGGTCAGCTCGCGTCCGATCAGGATGCGGCGCGTGGCCGGCAGGATCTCGGCCAGCGCAGCGAGCGTATCGGCAATGCGGTGCGGCGCCTCGTAGACGATCCAGGCATGATCGAGCGCAGCCAGCCCGGTGATGGCGTCGTTGCGGGCCTTGGGCTTGCCGGGCAGGAATCCGATGAAGCTGAAGCGGCCTTCGCCGGCTTCAAGCATGTCGCCCGCCACGGACAGCGCGGTCACCGCCGCGCTCGGACCCGGCAGCGGCACTACCTTCAGACCCGCGCCGCGCACCACTTCCACCAGCCGCGCGCCAGGATCGGAAATGCCGGGCGTGCCGGCATCGGAGACATAGGCGATGCGTTCGCCGGCCTGCAGCCGTTCGACGATCTTGCCAGCCGCTTCGCGTTCGTTGTGCTCGTGAACAGCCACCAGCGGACGTTGCAGCCCCACGCGCGACAGCAGTTGCCCGGTGTTGCGCGTGTCTTCGCAGGCGATGGCATCCACCAGGCCGAGCACGTGCAGCGCGCGCAGCGACAGGTCCGCGACGTTGCCGATCGGGGTGGCCACCACGTAGAGCGTACCGGGCGGGTAGGTCTGGCCGGCCGCCAGCTGGTTCCATTCACTCATGCTTGAGAACTTCCTTTGAATCGCTCATTCCAATCGACCACCCGCACGGCGACACAGACAGGCCAACAAACGGCCACGGCACGCGGCGCGCGGGCGGAAGACCGGGCGCTGGCCTACCTGAAGCGGCAGGGCCTGGCGCCCATCGAGCGCAATTATCGCTGCAAAGGCGGCGAGATCGACCTGATCATGCGCGCACCGGACGATACGCTGGTGTTCGTCGAGGTACGGCAGCGCGGCGGGCGCGGCTTCGGCGGGGCGGCGCAAAGCATCACGCCAGCCAAGCAGCGTCGCGTACTGCTGGCCGCCACGCATTACCTGGCCACGCTCGATCGGGTGCCACCTTGCCGGATAGATGTGGTGGCGATGGAGCCTGGGCGGCTGGAGTGGCTGCCCGGCGCGTTCGACCTGACCTCACTCGACGGGAACACCTGCGCGATGCGTGCGTCATAATGCGCGGGATTGTGCAGATGTCACACTAGACCATGAGCATTGAAAGCATCGAGCAGCATTTTCTGGACAGTGCCGACACCAAGCGGCATGCCGCCGCGTTGCTGGCGCCGCACATCGACGCCGCCGTGGAACGCATGGTGATGGCGCTGACCAGCGGCAACAAGATCCTGACTTGCGGCAACGGCGGCTCGGCGGCCGATGCGCAGCATTTCGCCGCAGAACTGATTGGCCGCTTCGAACGCGAGCGGCCGGGGCTGGCGGCGATTGCGCTGACGACCGACAGCTCGATCCTGACCGCCATCGGCAACGACTACGATTTTTCCGTGGTGTTCTCGAAGCAGGTGGAGGCGCTGGGCCAGCCTGGCGATATCCTGCTGGCACTGTCGACATCGGGCGATTCGGCCAACGTGGTGGCGGCAATTCAGGCCGCGCACCAGCGCGATATGTCGGTGGTGGCATTGACGGGAAAGGGCGGCGGACGCATCGCCACGCTGCTCGAAGAATTCGATATCCATCTGTGCGCGCCCAGCGACCGCACGGCGCGCATTCAGGAAGTGCACCTCCTGACACTGCACTGCCTGTGCGACGGGATCGACGAAGCGCTCCTGGGAGAGGCATGACGCAGATGGCCGAGGTTATCCCGGGTTATCCACATGACTGCCCACAGGCTATGCACAGATATTGAGTGGTAGTCCACAGCCATATCCACAGGCGGGGCTGCCGGCCGTTGCGCCCGCCGCATGAAACACAGGCATTCCCTGATCCACCCCATCGGGCATTCCACCCGTTACCCAGAACCCATATACCGCATGACGAACGTGATTCCGCAGAAGACGACATCCCTGGCCCGCGCCGCGCGCACGGCCGTGACCGTGGCGGCCCTGGTGGTATCGGCCACGCAACTGGCCGGCTGCTTTCCGGTACTGGCTGGTGCGGTGGGCACCGGCGTGGTCATGGCCACCGATCGCCGGCCCACGGGCACGCAGACCATCGACCGCGGCCTGCAGCTGGAGATCGAGAGCACGCTCAGCACGCGCTACAGCAGCAGTCAGGCGCGTGTGAACACGTCGGTGTTCAACCGCAAGGTACTGCTGACGGGCCAGGCGGCCAACGCGCAGATCAAGCAGCAGATCGAGCAGTATGTACGCGGCCTGCCCAACGCGCGCGAGGTGGTGAACGAGCTTGAAGTCTCGACTTCGCCTGACTTCATGACGCGCAGCAACGACACGTACCTGACCAGCAAGGTCAAGACGCTGCTGGTGACGGCGGACGGCGTGCCGGCCAACTCGATCAAGGTCACCACCGAGAACGGCGTGGTGTACCTGATGGGTGTGCTCACCACAAGCGAGGGCGACAAGGCTACCGACGTGGCCCGCAATGCCAGCGGCGTGCAGAAAGTGGTCAAGGTGTTCGACTACGTGAGCGAAGCGGAGCGCGCCCGCCTGGACCAGGCCTCCAGTTCGCAGAACGGCAACACGGGCAGCGATGCCGTGGGTACGCCGGCCCCGGTGCAGACCGTGCCGGGCAGCCAGCCCAACGCGCCGGTCACGTCGGACGCCCCGGCCTCGATGGGTTCGTCGGGCGCCACCACAAGCCCTGTGGCTGCGCCGGTCACGTCGCCAGTGGCGTTGCCGCCGGGCCGCAACCTGCCCTAAGCTGAATCGGACAAGACAGAAAAAGTCGCCCCCACCGGAGCATCGCCATGCAGCCTTCGCCGCGTTACCTGTTGTCCTCCCGCTGGATGGCCGGTGTCGTCGCGATGGCGCTGGCGTCCCTGTCATCGATGGCGTGGGCGCAATCCCCACAACCCGCTTCGGCGCCGATGACTGCGGGGCCAGCCGATGCTGGCAAGCTGACCATCGAAGCCCAGCGTGCCCGCGTGGAGCAGGCACGCAACCAGGCCGCCTCATGCGCCGTCTGCCACGGCACCGATGGCCGCCCGCCCGCCGACAGTCCCGTGCCTCCCCTGGCCGGCCGGCCTCGTGCGGAGCTGACCGAGATCATGCTCGAGTACAAGAATGGCAAGCGCCCGGGCACCGTGATGCCACAGATCGCCAAGGGCTACAGCGACGCCGATATCCTCGCCATCGCCGCGTGGTTCGCGGATCAGAAATAGCCCATGCACAGACGCTCGGTATTGAAGGCGGCGCTGGCCGCCTCGGCCTTCGGGATGCTCACGCCCGCCATGGCCCGCGCCGCCGCACCCGCACGCGTTGTGGTGATCGGCGGCGGATATGGCGGCGCCACGGCGGCGCGCTATCTGCGCACATGGAGCCAGGGTGCGGTGGATGTCACGCTTGTTGAGCCGGACGCCGCGTTCGTTTCCTGCCCGCTGTCGAACCTTGTGGTTGGGGGCTTCCGACAACTGGGCGACCTCACCATCGCCTATGACAAGCTCACCAGCCGGCACGGCGTGAAGGTGGTGCGCGACCACGCCACCGCCATCGACACATCGCGACGGCAGGTCCGGCTGGCCGGTGGCACAACCCTGCCCTACGACCGGCTCGTGCTGTCGCCCGGCGTGGAGATGCAACGCAGTGCGATTCCGGGGCTGGCCACGCCGGCAGGCAGCCAGTTCGTCCATGCGTGGAAGGCGGGTCCGGAGACCGAGACACTGCGCCGACAACTCGCGGCGATGCCTGACGGCGGCACCTTTGCCATCACGATCCCGCTCGCGCCATACCGCTGCCCGCCGGGACCGTACGAGCGCGCCTGCGTGGTGGCGGACTATTTGAAGCAGCACAAGCCGCGCGGCAAGGTGCTGGTGCTCGACGCCAATGCCGATATCACGTCGAAGGGCGCGCTGTTCCGCGAGGTCTGGAAAACGCGCTACGCCGGCATGATCGAGTACCGGCCCCAGCATGAGACCGTGGACCTCGATCCCGTCACGCGCACGATCAAGTTCGATGTCCAGGACGATGTGCGGGCGGACGTCATCAATATCCTGCCGCCCCAGCGTGCGGGCGCGATCGCCGTCTCCGCTGGGCTCGCCACGGCCAACGGGCGCTGGTGCGAGGTGGACTTCCTGACCATGGCTTCGCGTGTGGCACCGGATATCCACGTACTCGGCGACGCGATCCAGATCGCGCCGCTCATGCCCAAGTCCGGCACGATGGCGAGCCAGCACGGCAAGGTGGCGGCCGCCGCCATCCTCCAGTTGCTCGCCGGGCGCCAGCCAGACCCGGCGCCGCTTTATACCAATACCTGCTACAGCTTCACGTCGGCCACCGAGGCCATCCACATCGCCAGCGTCCATCGCTACGACGCCACGGAGAAGACGATGCTGACCGTACCGGGATCAGGCGGGTTGTCGACGGCACCTTCGGCACTGGAGGGGCAGTACGGAGTGGCTTGGGCGAGGAGTATCTGGGGGGATATGTTGGAGTGAGGCACGGGCTACGCCCCTCTCCCGCTGGTTTGCTCCCCTCTCCCGCAAGGCGGGAGAGGGGAGCAACACCCGCCACACGCATCCCCCATAGCTGTTACCCTTCCCCCTCCAGCATCCCGCCCCCAGGGATGCCGCCCCCTCCACATCATGCAACCCAAAGATCGTCTCCTTGCCTTGGCCATCATCGTGGTCTGGGGTGTCAATTTCGTCGTTATCAAGGTAGGTCTGGTTGGCGTACCGCCGATGCTGCTCGGCACGCTGCGCTTCTGCCTTGTCGCCTTCCCCGCCATCTTCTTCATTCCGCGCCCCCGCATTCCGCTGCGCATGCTCGTGGCTTATGGCGCGACGATCAGCCTGGGCCAGTTTGCGTTCCTGTTCTATGCGATGGCCGTGGGCATGCCGGCCGGGCTGGCGTCGCTGGTCTTGCAGTCGCAGGTGTTCTTCACCGTCGCCATCGCGGCGTTCTGGCTTGGCGAACCGTTGCGCTGGCACAACCTTGCCGGCATGGCGGTGGCCGCAGGCGGATTGGCGCTGATCGGCAGTGGGGCCGCACACGGGCCGGGCGGCATGACGGCCGCAGGCTTCATCCTGACCCTGTGCGCGGCGCTGTGCTGGGCAACGGGCAACATCGTCAGCAAGAAGATTGGCCCGGTGGACCTGCTGGGGCTTGTCGTCTGGGGCGCGTTGATTCCGATCGTTCCGTTTGCGCTGCTGTCGCTCTGGTTCGAAGGGCCGGGGCGCATTGTCGATGCCATGGGTCATGTGCCGGGCAAGGCGATCTTCGCTGTCTGCTACCTGGCTTTTGCCGCCACGCTGTTCGGCTACACGATGTGGGGCCGCCTGCTGACCCGCTATCCCGCCAGCAAGGTGGCGCCGCTGACGCTGCTGGTGCCAGTGGTGGGCCTGGTGTCGGCGCACGTGCTGCTGGGGGAGGACCTGGGCATGGCCCAGTGGGCAGGCGCCGCTGTGGTCATGGTTGGGCTGCTGCTGAATGTGTTCGGCAATCGGCTCTGGTCGGGCAGCGCCGTGGCACGGCGCTGACTTCAGTCCAAACTTGTCGAAAATTGAGGGTTAACCCGCAAATACTAGGTAAATCGCGGCGATTCCCTCCTTTTTTGTACATATCGATATCACGGCGTTGTCCGTAGCCTCGCAAATTCTTGAGGCAAAATAGCGGGCTGGCCGCATATGCCGTGGAGCCCTCACACCGATCACCGCGAGGCACTCCTCAGAAGCCCGCCCCAACGGTGGCCAGCGCGCGCCGCGCCGCGGAGATGTCCGAGCGCGGCCATTTGCCGTCCCCACGGCTCATTCAGTTTGGAGCACAACACATGAAGCAGTTTGTCATCGCCGCCGCGTTGCTGGTGGCCGGCGCGTCCGCACATGCCGCAGTCGATGCCGCCAAGGCGCAGGAAATCGCCAACAAGAACGCCTGCATGGGCTGCCACCAGGTGGACAAGAAGCTGGTGGGCCCGTCTTACAAGGACGTGGCCGCCAAGTACAAGGGCGACAAGGGCGCGCTGGCCAAGCTGTCGGCCAAGGTGAAGGGCGGCGGTTCGGGCGTCTGGGGTCCGGTGCCGATGCCGGCCAACCCAGCCATCAGCGATGCAGACCTGAAGACGGTAGTGGAGTGGGTACTGGCCGGCGCACCGGCCAAGTAAGCACGCTGCCAGCGGACGGGCCGGCCCTGGCCGGTCCGCCGCGCACCAGCCAGTTTTATGAAGCGCAGGACCCGGCGACGCACCGGGGACCGCAGGGGTCGACAGAAACCGGGTACGAATAGTACGGGAAGCAAATGAATACAAAACGACGTGAAGTGCTGCGGATGACCGCCGTACTGTCGCTGATGGCAGCCACCGGGCTGATCAGCGAGGCGCAAGCCGCCGAATGGAACAAGGCTGCCTTCGACGGCAAGAGCGTGGCCGACGTGATCAAGTCGCTCGGCGGCAGCGGCACCGAGAAAAGCAGCGCGATCCATTTCAACGCCCCCGACATCGCCGAGAACGGCGCCGTGGTGCCCGTGGCCGTGACGAGCAACATTCCGGACACCGAGCAGATCGCCATCCTCGTGGAAAAGAATCCGAACACGCTGGCCGCCGACTTCATCATCCCGGCCGGCACCGAACCGTTCGTGTCCACGCGCGTGAAGATGGGCCAGACATCCGTGGTGCATGCGGCCGTGAAGGCCGGTGGCAAGTGGTACGTGGCATCGAAGGAAATCAAGGTCACGCTGGGTGGTTGCGGCGGCTGAGGCCCGGCACCAGACAGTTCGAGCACTGATTTTCCAGAACCCTGCTGACAGGAGAAGCACATGGCAGACCCGATGCGCGTTCGCGCCACCGAAAACGGCGGCGTCGTAGACGTCAAGATTCTGATGAAGCACGACATGGAGACCGGCCAGCGCAAGGACGCCTCCGGCAAGACCGTGCCGGCCTGGCATATCCAGACCGTGACGGCCAGCTACAAAGGTAAAGACGTGTTCCAGGCCCAGTTCGGCCCGGCCGTGTCGAAGGACCCGTTCCTGAATTTCAAGTTCAAGGGCGGCGCCAAGGGCGACAAGGTCACCGTGACCTGGGTCGACAACCGCGGCGACAAGCGTACCGACGAGGCCACCATCGCCTGATCCGGCGAAGCAAGGAAGCATTATGCGGCGAGCATTCTTTCGCGCCACGGCGGCACTGGCCGCCATCGGCCTTACGGCCAAGGCATCGGCCCAGCAGGCCCCCGCGCCGGCATCCTCCGGCAGCAAGGGCCGCGTCAAGGTGGTCTACCAGTTGTCCGAAGGCAACGATCAGGCTGTGCGCGCCATGGCCAACCTGCGCAATCACCTGAACGGCGCGCCCGACACCAAGATCGTGGTGGTGGCGTTCGGTTTTGGCGTGGATTTCCTGGTGGAGGGCGCGAAGGATGCGCGCGGCAACACGTTCGAGGCGCCCGTGGCGGCGCTGAGTTCGTCGGGCGTGGAGTTCCGCGTCTGCCGCAACACGCTGACCGCGCGCCGCATTTCCGAGCAGAACCTGCTGATGGACGCCAAGGTCGTGCAGGCCGGCGTGGTGGAAGTGGCCCGGTTGCAGTTCGAGGAAGGCTACGCCTACATCAAGCCCTGACCGGCTGTGCATGACATCCGGCAACGAGCCGCCGGATCCAACAAGACAGTGGTCCGCCCGCGCGCCAGTTGGCGCCAGGGCGAGACGACGAGGAGAAACGCCCCAATGGTTACCGAGCGCAACACCCGCCGCGCCGTGACGGCGGTGCTGGCCACGCTGGCCGCAGCCGCTGCCGTCGTGGCCGCGTCACTGTCCGGCCCTGCGCTGGCACAGGACAAGACCGCCGAGGAAATCGCCAAGTATCGGCAGATGCTGGCCGAAGGCAATCCCGCCGAACTGTGGGAAGCCGCGGGCGAAGAGCTGTGGAAGAAGCCCGCCGGTCCGAAGAATGCCTCGCTCGAACAGTGCGACCTGGGCAAGGGGCCGGGCGTGACCAAGGGGGCATACGCCGAACTGCCGCGCTACTTCAAGGATGCCAACAAGGTCATGGATCTGGAGCAGCGCCTGGCCTATTGCCGCGTGACGCTACAGGGCCTGACGCAGGAAGAGGCGCTGAAGAACCCGTTCTCGTCGGCGGGCAAGCCTTCCGATATCGAGCGGCTGGCGGCCTTCGTGACGGGCGAATCGCGCGGCATGAAGATGAACGTCCAGCTCAAGCATGCCGAAGAGAAGCGCGTCTATGCGCTCGGCCAGAAGATGTTCTACTACCGTGGCGGCGCGTACGACTTTGCCTGCGCCACGTGCCACGCGGTGGACGGCCAGCGCATCCGCCTGCAGGACCTGCCGAACCTGATGACCGAGAAAGGCGCACAGGCTGCGTACACGACCTGGCCGGCGTACCGGGTGTCGCAGGGCGAGGTTCGCACGATGCAGCACCGTCTGTACGACTGCCTGCGCCAGCAGCGCTTTCCTGAACCGGCCTATGGCTCGGACGTGATCACCGCCCTGACGATGTTTTTGGCGAAGAACGCCAACGGCGGCACGTACGATGGTCCGAACATGAAGCGCTGAGCCGGGAGACAAGAACATGAAGACACTCCACACGATGGCGCTGGTATCGATCGCATCGCTCGGCCTGATTGGCGGTGCCCATGCGCAAACTGCAGCCAAGGGTACGAAGGCCGAGAAGGCCGAGAAAGTTGCAAAGGTCACCGACGCCGACATCCGCCAGTTGATCGAATCGTCGTTCACGTCGAAGGGACCGGCCACGGTCGAGGGCGTGATCAACCAGGACGCCACGCAGAAGGCATGCAGCCAGTATCCCGACCGCACCAAGGTGCCGGCGCCGCTGGCCAAGAAGGTGGAAGCCGCCGAACTGAAGCAGGTGAAGTACCCGGCTGACAGCAACTTCATCGGCGACTGGAAGGAAGGCGAGAAGATCGCGCAGAACGGCCGGGGCATGCAGTTCAGCGACCAGGTGGGCGGCACCAATGGCGCCAACTGCTACGCGTGCCACCAGTTGACCAAGGCAGAAATCTCGTTCGGCAATATCGGCCCCTCGCTCTACCACTACGGAAAACTGCGCGGCAACTCGCAGGACGTGGTCAAGTACACGTGGGGCAAGATCTGGGATTCGAACGCGTACAGCGCGTGCTCCAACATGCCGCGCTTCGGGCACAAGGGCATCCTGACCGAGCAGCAGATTCGCGACGTGATGGCACTGCTGCTGGACCCGGCCTCGCCGGTCAACCAGTAATGGCAACGGCGGCGCGCCGGATGCGCGGCTGGCTAGTTGCCGCTGCGACGGTGTTGGCCGCTGCACCGGCACTGGCTGCCGATGTTGGCGAGACCATCCGTCTGCCCGAACTGAAGCTGCTCGATGGCAGCACGGTGCCTGCTTCGCACTGGACCGGCAAGCCGGTGGTGATCGAATTCTGGGCGACGTGGTGCCCGTTCTGCGCGTTGCAGAATCCGAGGCTGCAGGCGCTGTACGACAAGACGCGCGGCACGAAGCTGCAGGTGCTGACCATCAGCATCGACCGCGATCCGCGCGAGGCGCAGGCGTACCTGAAACAGCGCGGCTACACGTTCCCCGCGACGATGGATTCCGACGCACTGCGCCGAGCCTTCGGCGCGCGCCGGGGTTTGCCGGAACTGTACGTGCTCGACGGCAACGGTCGCGTGGTGCAGAAGGAAGTGGGCGAGATGATCGACGATGACGTGGCGGCGCTGGCCCGTTACGGCAAGCCCTGACGCATTCGAACGGATAACAGCATGAACCGACGCGAGTTCCTGCAGGTACTGGCGGTGGCCGGTGCCGGAGGCATGACATTTTCCGGTGGTGACGCTCAAGCCGCGCAAGCAGCCGAGCGGCTCTACGACGTGCCGCGCTTCGGCAACGTCCACCTGCTGCACTTCACCGATTGCCACGCACAACTGAATCCCGTGCATTTCCGCGAGCCGAGCGTGAACCTCGGCGTGGCGGAGTGGGCGGGCAAGCCGCCGCACCTCGTCGGACAGGCGTTCCTGCGCGCGTACGGTATCGCGCCGGGCAGCGCGACGGCCCACGCATTCACCTATCTCGATTTCACGGAAGCCGCGCGACGCTTCGGCAAGGTTGGCGGATTCGCGCACCTCTCCACGCTCGTGCAACGCATGAAGGCGAGCCGGCCCGGCGCGCTGCTGCTCGATGGCGGCGATACGTGGCAGGGTTCGGCCACCGCGCTGTGGACGAAGGGCCAGGACATGGTCGATGCAGCGCTGCGGCTTGGCGTCGATGTGATGACGCCGCACTGGGAAATGACGCTCGGCGCGGAGCGTGTGAAGCAGATCGTCGATAACGATTTCAAGGGGCGCGTGTCGTTCCTGGCGCAGAACGTGAAGACCAACGACTTCGGCGATCCGGTCTTCGATCCGTACGTGATCCGCGAGATGAACGGCGTGCCCGTGGCCATCATCGGGCAGGCGTTTCCGTACACGCCCATCGCCAATCCGCGCTACTTCGTGCCCGACTGGACCTTCGGCATCCAGGAAGAGAACCTGCAGCAGGTGATCGATGAAGTGCGCGGCAAGGGCGCGCAGGCCGTGGTGCTGCTGTCGCACAACGGCATGGACGTCGACCTGAAACTCGCCTCGCGCGTGCGGGGTCTCGATGCCATTCTGGGCGGCCACACGCATGACGGTGTGCCGAAGCCGGTATCCGTGAAGAACGCGGGCGGTGTCACGCTGGTGACCAACGCCGGCTCCAACGGCAAGTTCCTCGGCGTGCTCGACTTCGACGTCCGCAACGGCAAGGTGGCCGATTTCCGATACAAGCTGCTGCCGGTCTTCGCCAACTACTTACCCGCCGATCCGCAGATGGAAGCGCTGATCCGCAAGGTGCGCGCACCGTACGAGTCGAAGCTCGGCGAAGTGCTCGCCGTGAACCGTGGCCTGCTGTATCGGCGCGGCAACTTCAACGGCACTTTCGACCAACTGATCCTCGACGGCCTGATGGCCGTGCAGGAAGCCCAGATTGCTTTCTCGCCCGGCTTCCGCTGGGGCACCACGCTGCTGCCCGGCCAGCCGATCACCATGGAAGCGTTGATGGACCAGACGGCCATCACCTACCCGTACACCACGGTCACGCAGATGTCCGGCACCACGATCAAGACCGTACTCGAAGACGTGGCCGACAACCTGTTCAACCCGGATCCGTACTATCAGCAAGGCGGCGACATGGTGCGCGTGGGCGGCCTGCAATACACCATCGACCCCACCCGGGCGATGGGCCAGCGCATCACCGACATGCGCCTGGCCGGCCAGCCGATCGACGCCGATAAGACCTACAAGGTAGCCGGCTGGGCCCCCGTCGCCGAAGACGCCCGCCAGGCTGGCGGCCCGCCGATCTGGGACGTCATGGCCCAATGGCTGCGATCGAACAAGGAAGTCAGCGCCCGACCGCTGAACCTGCCGACCGTAAAAGGCATGGACGGCAACCCCGGCATGGCACCCGTTTGATCCTGCCTTGACCCCACCTCAGGTGTTGGTTCCATGCGATTGAAAGGCCGCTCGAAGTTCGGCTAGAATCGACCGCACGGGCCGATAGCTCAGCTGGGAGAGCGCTGCGTTCGCAATGCAGAGGTCGGGAGTTCGATCCTCCTTCGGCCACCAGATTCCAGTTCCGCATCAAACTCGCCGGAGATCGCATCTCCGGCCCGACGCCTCCTTTGTGGAGGCGTTTCTGTTTGTAGGATGGATGCCGGGAAGTGATACCGTGTGACTCTCGTTCAGCTTCCCGGCGCACCATGTCCACGCCCACAGCCCCGTCTTCCGTACGTAGCGAATCCTCCGATCCCGAAGTCCGCCACCTCGCCGCCCGTCGTTCGACCCTCGTCAGCGTCTTCGTCAACATCGCCCTGACCGCCGCGCAGGGTTTCATCGGCATCGTCGCGGGTTCGCAGGCGCTGGTGGCCGATGCGCTGCATTCGCTATCCGATCTGGTTTCGGATTTCGTGGTGTTGTTTGCCGGGCATCACAGCCGCAAGGGGGCGGATCACGATCATCCGTATGGGCATCATCGGTTCGAGACGGCGGCGTCGTTTGCGTTGGGTGTGTTGCTGCTGTCGGTGGGGGTGGGGATGTTGTGGGCGGCAGTGGGCAAGATCGAACATCCCGACGGCGTGCAGCCGGTGCAGGCCGTGGCGTTGTGGGTGGCGCTGGGGGCGCTGGCTTCCAAGGAGCTGTTGTTCCGATACTTGCTGCGGGTGGCGGAGCGGGTCAGGTCGAGCATGCTCGTAGCCAATGCCTGGCACGCGCGGTCGGATGCGGCGTCATCGCTGGTGGTGGCGCTGGGCATCGGTGGCAACCTGCTCGGCTATCACGTGCTCGATCCGGTGGCGGCCATCGTCGTGGGATTGATGGTGTCGCGGATGGGCGTGCGATTCGGCTGGGATGCAATGAGCGATCTGATGGATCGTGCCGTCGATGAAGACATCGTCGCCGAATTGCGTATCACGATGCTGGAAACACCGGGACTGCTGGGGCTGCACGATCTCAAGACGCGCAAGATGGGCGACATGATTCTGGTCGACGTGCATCTGGAAATCCCTGCGGACCTGACCGTCGAGCAGGGTCATGCGATTGCCACGGAAGCGCGGCGTCGGGCGATGGAGCGGGACGATGTGCTCAATGTCATGACGCATGTCGATCCGGTGCGGTGAGCACACAACCTCACCGCAAATCACTCCGCCGATACAGGCTCAACCCCACCGCCAGGAAAGCCAGCATCCCCGCGCATCCACGGTTGATCCATTGCACCGCGCGGCCAGACAGTGTGCGCACCGCATGTCGGCCGCCGAACGCGTAGATCGCCATCATCAGGATATCCATCAGCGCCGCCACCACCGCCAGGATCACGTACTGGATGGCAACGGGCTTGTCTGCGTGGACGAACTGCGGCACGAAGGCCGAGGTAAACAGGATGGCCTTGGGATTCGAGAGCGCCACGAACAGCGCGCGCAGGAAGGCGGCGCGGCCGCTGGCTGACGAGGCGTCGGCCGTGGCCACCAGCGCCTGGGTGGGTGCACGCCACATTGCAACGGCGAGGTAGAGCAGGTAGGCCGCGCCGATCCACTTGATCGCGGAGAACAGCAGTTCCGACGCCTGCAGCACGGCGCCCAGGCCGCAGCCGACCGCGCCGATCAGGATCAGGTCGGCCAATGCTGCGCCGCCGATTCCGCAGGCGGTGACCCGCCCGGGCCGCGTGGCGCCGTTGCTGAGTGCAAGGAGCATCGTCGGGCCCGGCGTCACCATCACGGTGGCAACGGCGATCAGGTAGAGGAACAGGGTAGTGGTGTCCATGGACGGCTCCGATGCGGCAAGCCGCCAGTGTGAACCCAAGCCGCGCCTGTGGACAACCCCGTGAACAAGCCTGTGATATGCCTGGGGGCGTCATGTGGGACGTATACGTACAACAGACGCACAACTTTTGACGTATAAGTACCGACCGCCATTGCCGGCGCGGATTATCCACCTCCGTCCACGTATACGCCGCGCACCTGCCCCTACAGTTATCTTTTCTGCAACGTATTGATTGGCAAGGAGAAAAGTCGGTTATCCACTGTGCGGCATCCGTGTTAACCATTACTACTACTATTTATGTATACGTAAACAAAGACGTAAACCGTATACGTACTGTTGCGCCAACAGAAAAAAGCTAGCGCGGCACCTTGAACCGCTTGCGGGCGTCCAGCGCCTGGGTGCGGGTGGTGCAGCCGTCCATATGGTCGTTGACGAGGCCCATCGCCTGCATGAGCGCGTACATCGTGGTGGGACCGACAAACTTCCAGCCGCGCTTTTTCAGGTCTTTCGATAACGCCGTGGATTCCGGGCTGATCGCCATCGTGCGGAGTACCTCGGGTGTCAGCTTCCTGGGACGGCTTTTCGGATCGGGTTCGAATTTCCAGAAGTAGGCCGCCAGCGATGGCTCGGTCTTCAGCAGTTCCTGCGCGCGCTTCGCGTTGTTGATGGCCGCTTCGATCTTGCCGCGATGGCGCACGATGCCGGCATCGCCCAGCAGCCGCTCCACGTCTTTTTCGGTGAAGCGCGCGACCTTGTCGATCTCGAAATTGGCGAAGGCGCGGCGGAAGGCTTCGCGCTTGCGCAGGATCGTCAGCCAGCTCAGGCCGGACTGGAAGCCTTCCAGGCAGAGCTTTTCGAACAGCCGGCGGTCGTCGTCCACCGGGAATCCCCATTCGTTGTCGTGGTAGTGGCAGTAGTCTTCGAGTTCACCGCACCAGCCGCAGCGTACCTGGGCCTGGGCTGACGGTTTCGAGGACTTCGCGGACGTGGTGGTCATGGCATCAATCGGTGCGGAGCAAGGCGATAGCGTACCGGATGCGGCGCGCTGGAATCGGACATTCGAATGTAAAAAAGCCAACCCGCAGGTTGGCTTTTTCGGAGCGAAGGCGAGGCGCCGGTCAGGCCAGCTTCTTGCCCGTGCGGTCGTGCATGAAGAACAGTGCGACGACGCTGATCGCGGCAGCCGCAATCACGTAGTAGGCCGGGGCCAGCTTGTTGTGCGTGGACTCGATCAGCCACGTCACGATCAGCGGGGCAAAGCCGCCGAAGATCGTCACGGCGAAGTTGTACGCGAGCGACAGGCCCGTGGAACGCACTTCGGTCGGGAACTGCTCGGCCAGCACGGCGGGCGCCGGGCCCGTGAACGCGGCCAGCAGGATGCCCAGCACGATCTGCACCTTCAGCAGCGTGGCGGTGGTTGGTGCCACGTTGAGCCAGTGGAACAGCGGATAGGCGAGTGCCAGGATAGCCAGGGCCACCACGGTCAGCATGCGCTTGCGGCCCACGCGGTCCGACAGCATGCCCATCAGCGGGCACAGCACCAGGATGATGGCGCCGCAGATGGCCGTGGACTGGAACGTGGCGCCCAGCGGCAGACCCAGTTGCTGCTTGGCGTACGACGGCATGTAGAACACCAGTACATAGGTGCAGACCGTCCAGAGGATGGTCACGCCAAGGCCGGCCAGCACTTCGCGCGGATGGTCGCGAAGCACTTGCGAGAGTGGCGAAAACTTCACGTTGTTGGCGCGGCGCTCGGCCTGGCGTGCCTCGAACTCGGGCGGCTCTTCCAGATGCGAGCGAATGTACATGCCCACCGGGCCGATCAGCAGGCCGAACAGGAACGGAATGCGCCAGCCCCAGGAATCGATCTGGGCCTGGTCCAGGCCGTTGATGACCAGCGCGCCCATGGCGGCACCCAGCATGAACGAAATGCCCTGGCTGGCCTGCTGCCAGCTGGCGTACATGCCACGTTCTTCGTCCGGAGCGTGTTCGATCAGGAATGCCGTGGCGCCACCGACTTCGCCGCCAGCCGAGAAGCCTTGAATCAGGCGAGCCAGCACGATCAGCGCGGGCGCCCAGAGGCCGATGGAGTCATAAGTCGGGGCCAGGCCGATAATGGCCGTACCCAGGGCCATCAGCAGGATGGTCAGCGTCAGCGCAGCCTTGCGGCCCACGCGGTCGGCGTAGACGCCTAGCACGATGGCGCCCACGGGACGCATGAAGAAGCCCACGCCGAAGGTGGCGACGGTGAGCAGGAACGAGGTCAGATCATTGCCGGTGGGGAAAAACAGCTTGGCAATGATGACGGCGAAAAAGCTATAGACGGTGAAATCGAACCATTCCAGGCCATTGCCGATGGTGGCGGCGATGATCGCGCGTCGTCGGGTGGATTTGGAGAGGTCGTTTGCAGTGGCTGCGGTAACGGACATGGGGCTTGATACAGAGGAAGGAACCGGTGGATTGCCCCCGCCGGTTATGGTCCGGCGGTGACGCAAGGCGTCATCTTAAGCGATTCCTTACATCAACCCAGCCAGCAGCCCTGCCCACCACGTTGGTACGCAGCACAAAAAGTGGCGAATCAACGAGGGTTCAGAGAGCGCCGTGCCCCGTATGGCTGGCGATGGCATCGGCGTCGGCCGCTGCTCGGGTGGGGGCCTGGACGTCAGGCGTGGGGGCAGGCCGCTTGCGCGTGAACCATAGCCACGCGGCACTGGCCGTCCAGCCGATCACGAAGACCGTGTCGCCAGCATGATTGAACAGCGCGGCGGCAAAGGGAATGCCGAAGGCTTCGGCGAGCATATCGGCGGGTAGCCGCGCGATGATCCACAGCAGTACGGCTGGGCCGCTGCCATAGACGCCGGGCTGCCACCACAGGGCGTGGGGCAGGGCGTGCAGGGGATCGAAACGCTTGGCCACTGGGCTTTCTCCGGCGGATGCGTCATGGCATCTCTGGGCACATCATAGGCCGATTCCGACTACGGCTGCCCCGGTGCTGTTGCGCATCTGCATCGTTTGTGTGCGGTATCCAACGCCCTCCGATGCCGCTTCACGCAGGGGCACCCGTAGCTTCAAGTTTTTTGCACGAAGTGTCCGCAAACGGCGCGCGTTGCCGCCCCGGATCTTTGCCAGACTTCATGCATTGCAGAAAACCGCTGAACGGCTTGCGCCATGACTACCTTGCTTCCCGCCATCTACGTCTCCCACGGATCACCCATGCTCGCCATCGATCCCGGCCCTACGGGCGCCGCGTTCGATGCGCTTGGCGAGCGCCTGCGCACGCTGAAGCCGAAGGCCGTGCTCGTGATCTCGGCACACTGGATTTACAGCACGCTGGCCGTGGGCACGCGCACCCGGCAGGAAGCGTGGCACGACTTCGGCGGCTTTCCGCGTGAACTCTACGCGCTGCGCTACGACGCCCCGGGTTCGCCGGAACTGGCCGCACGCGTGAAATCGCTGATCGAGGCAGCCGCCATTCCCGGCGCGAGCTACGTCGGCGAAGATCCGGATCGTCCACTGGACCACGGCGCCTGGATGCCCATGCGCCACTTCTTCCCGGATGCCGATGTGCCCGTGGTGCAGCTCGCCTTCAACCCGTACCTGAGCCCGGCGGCGCAGATCGAGATTGGCCGCGCGCTGGCGCCGCTGCGTGCCGAAGGCGTGCTGGTGGTGGGGTCGGGCAGTTTCACGCACAATCTGCAGGAGGTGTTCGGCAGCGGCGAGCGCAAGGCGCAGCACGGCCCGCAGACCGAGCCCTATGTCGATGCGTTCCGCGGCTGGATGACCGACGCGCTGAACGAAGCACTGGCCACCGGCGATGTGTCGCGTATTGCGGACTATCGGACGCAGGCGCCGTACGCGCGCCGCGCGCATCCCACGGACGAGCATCTGCTGCCGTTCTACGTGGTGCTGGGCGCAGCAATGGGTTCCGCCGAGGCGGGAGCCAGCCAGGCCGAGGTGGCCCGGATTGCCGATGAGGTCACCTACGGCGTGCTGGCGATGGATACCTTCGTCTTCCAGGGCATGGGCACCGGCCATGCGCCACTGCCCAAGGCTGCCTAAGGTTCAGGCGGCTCAGGTCCTGAGATACCGGCGCGCAGCCCGCGCGCCGAACAAGGCGATGTAGCCCATCGTCAGCGCCACCACGGCGAGGCCGACGCGGAGGTTGGCCAGATGGGCCACGCCACCGATCAGTACCGGGCCGATCAGCATTCCTACGTAAGCAAAGCGCGCCACGCGTGCGATGGCTTCGGCCGGCGTCACGCCGGGCAGGAAGGACGCCGCCGCAAAGAAGATCGGCACCATGTTGGCGGCGCCCAGTCCCATCAGCGCGAAGCCGATCAGCGCGGCCAGCGGGAACGGCACGAAGAGCGCCAGCGCGATGCCCGCGAATCCCACCCAGGCACTGGCGGTCAACGTGCGCGCATCGCCGAAACGGGCACGCAGGAGATCCCCCCCGAACCGGCCGCAGGCCATGCCGCCCGAGAATGCCGCATAGCCGAAACTGACCCAGTCGAGGGGGGCCTGCGTGACTTCGCGCATGTAGACCGTGGTCCAGTCGTACATCGCCCCTTCGCCCACCAGCCCCAGGAACGCCATCAGGCCCAGCAGCCACAGCGCGCGCGAGGCGTGCTCGCGATGGTGCTCGGCCGATGGCAGCGCGGGGTGATCCGCAAGCAGGCCCGGCGTGACGCCGATCGCCACCGCAGCGGTCATGGCCGCGATCATCGCCGCGTGCGCAAGCGGGGGTACATCCAACGAGATCATCAGACCGCCGAAAGCCGCGCCAACCATCCCGCCCAGGCTGAACATGCCGTGCAGCGCCGACATCACGGGCCGCGTGCGGCTGGCTTCCACCGTAGCGGCCTGCGCGTTCATGCCGACATCGAACAGGGCATTGGTCATGCCGAATACGAGCAGCGTTGGCAGCAGCAAGGCGAAGCTCGGCACAGCCAGCACGCTCAGCGTGACCAGCGAGAAGGCCACGCCGCCAATCATCGACGCTTTGCCGCTACCTAGACGGCCCACCCAACGTCCCACCGGCCCCATCGCAAGGATGGCCCCCGCAGCGACAGCCAGCATGGCGAACGACAGCATGGCATCGGAGAGTTCGAAGCGCGCCTTGATGGTGGGAATGTGTACGCCCCAAGTGGCAAAGGTGGCGCCGTTGGCAAAGAACAGCGCCATGGTGCCGCGCGTGGCGCGCGACACGGCTTGCGGGGTCGGGGCGGGAACTGCAATCGGGGGCGAGGCGGTTTCGAACGAATATTCGGACATCAGGTACGGCCAGGAACAACAAAAAAAGATTGGAAGTGAGCGCTTTATGCGACGGCGGCGTCCTGCCGCAGCAGGCCGCGCTGGTGCAGCGCGTAGGCAAACGCGCCCAGCGCGCCGAGCGCCAGCGCCACCATGACCCACAGCATGAGCCAGTAGCCGCCAGCGGCACGCCAGAGCAGCGCGCCGAACCATGGCGCTGCGGCCTGCATCAGCAGCACCGGGGTCATCATTAACCCATTCAGCGTGGCGTAGTGATGACGCGAGATCAGTTCGGGCATCGCCATCGCGCGCAGCATGGTGTTCACACCGTTGGCGATGCCGTAGCAGATGGCCGCGACCATGAGCCAGTAGCCATGGCCGAGCGTCAGGCAGAGCAGGCCCACGCTCATGACCACGTAGACGGGCATCGAGAGGCGCACCGGCTGGCTGATTGGCAGCCGTGCCATGGCCAGACGCCCAGCGACCTGCGCGGGGCCGATCAGCGCGGCCACGATCAGTTGCTGCCCCACTGGCATGCCTTTCTCGGTCAGCATCGGAATCAGGTGTGCGCCGAGCAGCGAGGCAATCACGGCGGTGGCTGTAAAGGCGGCGACCACGGCCCAGAACACCGGCTCGCGCAGCGTGGCGCGCGCAATGCCCTGCGAGGCGGGCGAAGCGCCGCCGGGAAGCGGCGTGCCGGAATAGGTGGCATGCACGGCGTAGCGCAGGCGGGCATGGAGCGGGGCGCAGACGAACAGGTTCAGAGCGGCGAAGATGATCAGCGTCTCGCGCCAGCCCAGATGCAGCACCAGCCATTGTCCGATCGGAATGAAGATCGTGCTGGCGAAGCCGGCGAACAGCGTCACCTTGACGATGGGCTTCTGGTAGCTGTCGCCAAACGCCTGCCTCAGCACCACGAATGCGGGTTCATAGAGCGTGGAAGCCATCGCCAGCCCCAGCGGAATCCACATCAGCAGGAACACGGTTGGCGACGGACACCACGCCCACAGCAGCAGACCCGCAGCTGCGAGCACCGAACCCCAGCCCATCACCTTGCGCGCGGGCACGCGGTCCAGCAGGCGACCCACGGCGAACGAACACATCGCCCAGACCAGCAATCCCAGTGAGAAGCCACCCGCGAGGAACGGTTTGCCGAAACCCAGTGCCTGATGCATGGGTTCCAGAAAGACCGTGAACGTGAAGTAAAGCGTGCCCCAACTGATGATCTCGGTAATGCCGAGCGTCCAGATGATCTGGCGAGGGGAGAGGTGCGGGGCAGTGGCGGTCATGGCGCGCCCGGCGCTTTCGGGGGCGCCGGTGTGCGGGGCGGTCAAGGAAGCGGAAATTGTATCGGCGCCGCCTCTCCAGCGGGAAACCAATTCAGTGGGTGCTTAAGGGGGGCTCCACCAGGAATTTCGCTCGTTATATCGGCATAATGAATTCTCAGTTCCAAAAATACGCACTTACTATTCATCGATAAAATAATTACGATCAGTGATCGGGAATCAGACGCTTGCCCAGGCTCACCGCGGCATCGCGGCCATAACCGAGCCGATCGTAGAACGCGAGCACCGCGTCGTTGGTCTCGCGCACCAGCAGGTTGATCTTGGGACAGCCGCGCTCGATCAGCAGTGCCTCGGCGCGGGCCATCAACATGCGCCCGTAGCCGCGACCCTGCAATGCCGGATCGACCGCCAGGTAATAGACCCAGCCCCGATGCCCGTCGTAGCCGATCATCGCCGTGGCGACCACGCGTCCGTCGATTTCGCCGATCTGGAACAGTTCCGGCTGCGTCGTCAGCTTGCGCGCGATGTCCTTGTGCGGATCGTTCCACGGACGGGTGAGGCCGCAGGCTTTCCAGAGTTCGACCACTGCGGATTCATCGGCGGGGTGATAGGGGCGGAGTTGCATGGTGATGCTGGGGAGGGTTGGGCATCACAGTGTAGCCATGCGTTGTGGCTGTTGTGCGGCTGGCCCTCACCCCCGCCCCTCTCCCGCACGCGGGAGAGGGGAGAACACCACGGGTAGTTCGAGCGCTCTCGGTTGGCTCCCCTCTCCCGCAAAGCGGGAGAGGGGCGGGGGGTGAGGGCCAGCGCGACAAAGCCTTACGCCGCCCGCTCCCCAACCTTAGGATCCCGGAACACCCCCAACAACCGCGCCCACTTGCCACGCGCCGCTGCCAGGTTGTTCTCCTTCACATGCCCAAAGCCGCGAATGTCGTCCGGCACGTTGGCCAACTCAACAGCCGTGCTGTGGTTCGCCGCCGTCAGGCCGCCAGAAAGTTCATCGAGCAGCGCCCGGTACTCACCGATCAGCGCGCGTTCCATACGGCGTTCCTCGGTACGACCGAACACGTCCAGCGGCCCACCGCGCAGGCCCTTGAGCTTGGCCAGGATGCGGAACAGCGTCATCGTGGACGGACCGAAGCGGCGCTTGACCAGATGTCCCTTGTCATCGCGCTTGGCCGTGATCGGCGGCGCCAGCCAGAAGTTGATCTGGTAGTCACGGCCCGGTTCGCCTTCGAACTGCGCGCGCAGCTTGTCGAGGAAGAGCGGGTCGGTGTACAGGCGCGCCACTTCGTACTCGTCCTTGTAGGCCATCAGCTTGGCGAGATTGCGCGCCGCAGCTTCTGTCAGCGGCAGGGGTTTGCCAGCGCCGACCAGCGCGCTCTCGGCAGTGCGGACGCGCTGGATGGCATCGCGATATCTGGACGCATAAGCCGCATCCTGATACTTGGTCAGCAGCTCCACGCGATTGGCGATCAGCTTCTCCAGCAGCGCGCCGGACGATGTCGGCAGCTTCACCACATCGGCCCCTTCGGTCTGCGTCTTGAGCTTGCCCGTCAGTGACAGCACATGATCCGGGTCATGCGCCATATGGCGGCCCCAGTCGAACGCGGCCTTGTTCTTCTCTACCGACACACCGTTCAGTTCGATGGCGCGCTCCAGCGCTTCGAGCGACAGCGGAATCCAGCCCTTCTGCCACGCGTAGCCCAGCACCAGCGGATTCGTGTAGAGCGTGTCGCCCAGCAGCGCCACGGCCAGTGCGCTGGCGTTGATGAAATCACACTGATCGCCCACGGCGTTGCGGATGTCCTGCTCTGCCGAGAGACCCGGGAACTGCCACTTCGGATCCTTGATGAACGCGGCGGTCGGCGTCTGCGCCGTGTTGACGATGGCGCGCGTGCGGCCATGCTGCGTCTTCGAGATGACATCGTCGGTGGCCGAGACAATGGCGTCGCAGCCGATGACGAGATCGGCCTCGCCCATCGCGATCCGCGTAGCGTGCAGGTCCGAAGGCTTGTCCGCGATCTGCACGTGCGAGAGCACTGCGCCACCCTTCTGCGCCAGACCCGCCATGTCGAGCACCGTCACGCCCTTGCTTTCCAGGTGCGCGGCCATGCCGAGCAGGCCGCCGATCGTCACCACGCCGGTGCCGCCCACACCCGTGACAAGGATGCCGTACGAGCGGCGCATCGTCGGCAACTGTGGCAGCGGCAGTTCAGGCAGGCCAGTCATCGCGATGCCCGTGGCCTGAGGCTTGCGCACCTGCGCACCTTCCGCCGTGACAAAGCTCGGGCAGAAGCCGTTCAGGCACGAAAAATCCTTGTTGCACGAAGACTGGTTGATCTGCCGCTTGGTGCCGAGTTCGGTTTCGAGCGGCTCCACGGACAGGCAGTTCGACTTGACCGAGCAGTCGCCGCAACCTTCGCACACTGCATCGTTGATGAACGCGCGGCGCGCCGGATCGGGGAACGTACCGCGCTTCCTGCGGCGGCGCTTCTCGGTGGCGCAGGTCTGGTCGTAGATCAGGATCGTGCAGCCGGGCACCTCGCGCAACTCGCGCTGGATGGTATCGAGCTGGTCGCGATGATGAACGGTCAGCCCTTCCGGCAGCTTGATCGCACTGTTGTACTTCTCGGGCTGATCCGTGACGATGACGATCTTCTTCGCGCCTTCCGCCGCCACCTGATAGGCGATGTCCTGCACCGAAAGCTGGCCGTCCACGGGCTGGCCGCCCGTCATCGCCACCGCATCGTTGTAGAGGATCTTGTACGTGATGTTCACGCCCGCCGAGATCGACGCGCGAATCGCCAGCAGCCCCGAGTGGAAATACGTGCCATCGCCCAGGTTGGCAAAGACGTGCTTGTCACCGGCAAACGGCGCCTGGCCGATCCACGCCACGCCTTCGCCGCCCATCTGGCTGAAGGTGCTGGTGCTGCGGTCCATCCACACCGTCATGTAGTGGCAGCCAATACCGGCCAGCGCACGCGAACCTTCGGGCACGTTGGTGGAGGTGTTGTGCGGGCAGCCCGAGCAGAACCACGGCTTGCGCTCGGCGGTCACGCGCGGTGTGGCCAGCGCTTTTTCCTTGGCTTCGATCACGGCCAGCCGTGCGGCAATGCGCGCGCGCACGTCGCTGGGCAGGTCGAACTTGTCGAGTCGCGTGGCGATAGCCTTGGCGATGATCGCCGGGGATAGTTCGTAGTGCGCCGGCAATAGCCAGTTGTTCTGCGGGATCGACCATTCGCCGCCCGCGTTGTCGCGCTCGTCGAACTTGCCGTAGACCTTGGGGCGCACATCGTCGCGCCAGTTGTACAGCTCTTCCTTGAGCGCGTACTCCATGATCTGGCGCTTTTCCTCGACGACGAGGATTTCCTGCAGCCCCTCTGCAAATGCGCGCGCGCCGTGTGCCTCCAGCGGCCAGACGCAGCCCACCTTGTACAGGCGGATGCCGAGCTGCGCGCAGGTCGCGTCGTCGAGTCCCAGGTCGGACAGTGCCTGGCGCGTATCGAGATATGCCTTGCCGGCAGTCATGATGCCGAAACGCGCGTGCGGCGAATCGATCTCGATGCGGTCGATCTTGTTCGCGCGGACATAAGCCAGCCCCGCGTACCACTTGAAGTCGAGCAGCCGCGCTTCCTGGTCCAGCGGCGGATCGGGCCAACGAATGTTCAGCCCGCCCTGCGGCAGGATGAAGTCATCGGGCAGTACGATCTGCACGCGATGGGGGTCCAGTTCGACAGAGGCTGACGACTCCACCACATCGGTCACGCACTTCATCGACACCCATAGGCCCGAGTAGCGGCTCATCGCCCAGGCGTGCAGGCCGTAATCGAGATACTCCTGCACATTGGACGGATAGAGCACCGGCAGCCCGCACGCCTTGAAGATGTGCTCGGACTGGTGTGCCAGCGTGGAGGATTTTGCGGAGTGGTCGTCACCGGCCAGCACCAGCACACCGCCGTGGCGGCTCGATCCGGCCGAGTTCGCATGCTTGAACACATCGCCCGTGCGATCCACGCCAGGGCCTTTGCCGTACCACATGCCGAATACGCCATCGAACTTGGCGTCCGGATACATGTTCACCTGCTGCGAACCCCATACCGACGTGGCGGCGAGGTCTTCGTTCAATCCGGCCTGGAACACCACGTTGTGCGCGGCAAGATGCTTCTTGGCCTTCCAGAGCGATTGGTCGAGCGCGCCAAGCGGCGAGCCGCGATAGCCGGAGATGAAACCGGCGGTATTGAGGCCGGCGGCGCGGTCGCGTTCCTGCTGCAGCATCGGCAGGCGCACAAGGGCCTGCGTGCCGCTGATGTAGATGCGGCCACGCTCAAGCGTGTATTTGTCTTCGAGGGAAACGTTTTCGAGCGCGCGACGGATAGCGTCGCTGACCGGGGCGGTCAGTGGGGCATTCATATGTGCTCCTCTGGGGGGCGTGCTGTCGGGATCACCGATACATCAGTTATAGGCAACTGTTGGCCGCTTCTTGTGGAAGCGTCGAACAGCCGTGTCTCTGCGAGCGATGGTAGCACCGGCGTGCAGACCACGGTACCGTGCGATGCAGCATAAAACGGGCCAGATGCCCCCGTGATTTCCCGTATACCGTTGGGCTGCCCGTGTACACTGCGGTGCATCCAAATGGCGCACGCCGACTGCTTTGTGGCGTCTGTGCGTCACACCGCCGGGCCCCCTCCATGGTGCAACCCGGCCCTCAAGAAGAACCGACCATGAACAATTCTCCCCGCCAGGGTGCGACCCTGGCCGTCCTGATCGACGCTGACAACGCGGCGCCCGCCATCGTCGAAGGACTGCTGGCCGAAGTGGCCAAGTACGGCGTGGCGGCCGTGAAGCGGATCTACGGCGACTGGACGCGCCCGAACCTGTCGGGCTGGAAAGACCGCCTGCTGGCGCACTCGATCCAGCCGATCCAGCAGTTCCGCTACACGGTAGGCAAGAACGCCACGGATAGCGCGATGATCATCGATGCGATGGACCTGCTCTACACGGGCCGCTTCGATGGTTTCTGCATCGTGTCGAGCGACAGCGACTTCACGCGCCTGGCCTCGCGCATCCGCGAGCAGGGCCTGACCGTCTACGGCTTCGGTGAACGCAAGACGCCCAAGCCCTTCGTCACCGCCTGCGACAAGTTCATCTATTCGGACGTGCTGCGCGCCGCCGATACGGACAATGACGCCGACAGCGACGCCGATGCGGCCACCGCCCCGGCACGCCGCCGCAGCACCCAGGAACTGCGGCAGGATTCGCGACTGGTGCGCCTGCTGCAAAGCGCCTCGCAAGCCGTGTCCGACGAGGACGGCTGGTCCACGCTCGGCGGCATCGGCAACTACATCGCCAAGCAGGTGCCGGAGTTCGATTCGCGTAACTATGGCTACGGCAAGCTGTCCGAGCTGGTAACGGCCACCAACCTGTTCGAGGTGGAAACGCGCAACGGCGGCAACAACAAGACGATCTGGGTGCGGCTCAGGAAGCGCAACAAGGGCGAAGGCCAGCCCGCGCCGCAGCAAGCGGCGCAACCCGCAGCCCAGCCGCAGCAGCAACCTCAGCAGCAACCTCAGCAGCAACCTCAGCAACCGCGTCCGCAGCAGCCCAGGCCTGCACCGCAACCACCTGCCCATACGGTTGCGCAACCGGTGCCCCCAATCGAGACGCCGGCCCCGGTGGTCGAGATCGATGCCATCCCCGAACCCGCGCCTGCGTTGTCAGCCGACGACGAAGAGGAACGGGCAGGTTCTGCTTCGACGCTGATACCCGAGACCGTGGAGCCGGTGGAGGAAGAACCCAAGGCACGCGGCAAGCGCACGACGCGTCGTCCCGAGGTGACGCTCAGCGATACGCCGTGGCCAATCGACCAGTCGGTGTTCTCGGCACCCGGTACGACGGTGCTGTCGGCGAAGGCAGAGCCGGAGGTGGTGGAAGCTGTTGCGGAAGCCGCGCCAGTGGAAGAAGAAAAGAAGCCGGCAGCGAAGAAGAAGGCTGCACCGCGCAAGCGGGCGCCTGCAAAGAAGAAGGTAGTGGCGCAGGAATAAGCTCGGAGCGACTCGGCCCCTGTCGGTTCGCGCCCCTCTCCCGCACGGCGGGAGAGGGGCTGGGGGTGAGGGCCAGCGCATCGTCTGCCGCTGGCGCCTATCCCCGCCTATCGCACCAACTGATTGATCTCGATAATCGGCATCAGTACCGCGAGCACGATCAGCAGCACCACCACACCCATCGTCAGAATCAGCAGCGGCTCCAGCAGGCTGGTCAGGAACAGCGTTCGACGCTCCAGTTCCTGGCCTTCGCCCGTAGCCGCCCGCTCCAGCATGATCGGCAGGTTGCCGGTCGCTTCCCCCGAACGAATCAGATGCACCAGCACCGGCGGAAACTGGTTCTGCGCGGCCAGTGCGCGCGCCAGTGAAGCGCCTTCGCGCACCCGCGTCGTCGCATCGTCGACGTTGTTCTTGAGCGCGACGTTCGTCAGCGTTTCTCCAGCGGCTTGCAGGCTGCGCAGGATCGGCACACCGGCCGATACCAGAATCGCGAGCGTGCTGGCAAAGCGCGCGGTGTTGTAGCCGCGGATCAGCTTGCCGATCAGCGGCGCGGTCAGCAGCCAGCGGTGCCACGACAGCTTCACGTCCGGCTGCTTGAGCACGCTGCGTATGATCGCCGTGACCACCGCAATCGCGGCGATGCCCGCCCACCACCAGTTACGCACGAAATCGGACAGCCACAACATGACGATCGTCAGCGTGGGCAGCTTCTGCTTGGTGTTGGCGAAGACGCTGACCACCTGCGGCACCACATAAGACAGCAGGAAGATCACGATGGCGAATGCCACCACGGTGACGATGGCCGGATAGGTGAAGGCAAGGCGGATCTTCGACGTCAGCGTATTGCGCGTCTCGATATAGGTCGCCAGCCGCTCCAGCACCACGCCAAGGTGGCCCGAGTGCTCGCCAGCAGAAACCAGCGCGCGATAGATATCCGGAAAATCCTTCGGATGCTGCGACAGCGCCACGGACAGCGAACTGCCGCCCATGACTTCGGCGCGGATACCGGCGAGCAACTCATGTACGTACTGACGTTCGGCCTGGTCGGCCAGCGCACCCAGCGCCTCGTCGAGCGGCAGGCCCGACACGATCAGGCTGGCGAGCTGCCGCGTGAACAGCGCCTGCTCCTGCGTGGACAGCCGGCGCACGAACATGCCCTGGCTGCCGCGCTTGGCGAGGCCCGCACCGGCCAGCGGATCGACGGAAATCGGCGTCAGGCCGCGCGCCCGCAACTGGGTGCGCGCTTGCTTGGGACTGTCGGCCTCGATGACGCCGCGGTCGGTGCGGCCGGTGGCGTCAGCGGCTTCGTAGCGATAGGCGGGCATGCGGCGTCAGTTCCCTAGTCGCGCGTCACGCGCAGCACTTCTTCCAGCGACGTGGCGCCGCTCTCTATCCAGCGCTGCGCATCGCCGCGCATGGTGTTCATGCCCTTGCCGAGCGCCACCTGCTTGATTTCGGATTCGGGTTGCTGGCGATGGATCATCGTCTGGATCTCGCTGTCCACGGTCAGCAGTTCGTAGACACCCATCCGGCCCTGATAGCCCGAGTGGCCGCACTTGTCGCAGCCCACGGCGTGCCACACGCGCTGCAGCGGCTTGCCCTGCGCCTGCAGCACATCAGCTTCGCCGGGCGTGACTTCGATCACTTCCTCGCGCTTGCAGTGCGGGCACAGGCGCCGTACCAGCCGCTGCGCCAGCACGCCGAGCAGCGACGACGACAGCAGGAACGGTTCGATCCCCATATCCACCAGACGCGTCACGGCGGAGGCCGAATCGTTCGTGTGCAGCGTAGCCAGCACCAGGTGGCCCGTCAGCGATGCCTGGACGGCGATCTGCGCAGTCTCCAGGTCGCGGATTTCACCGATCATCACCACGTCCGGGTCCTGCCGCAGAATCGCGCGCAGGGCTTTGCCGAACGTCATGTCGATACGCGGATTCACCTGCGTCTGGCCGATGCCGTCGAGGTCGTACTCGATCGGATCTTCCACGGTCATGATGTTGGTCGTGTGCGAGTCAAGCCGCGACAGCGCCGCATAGAGCGTGGTCGTCTTGCCCGAGCCGGTCGGGCCGGTCACCAGCACGATGCCGTGCGGTTGGCGCACGAGATGATCGAAGCCGCCCAGTGTGCCGGGTGCCATGCCGAGCTTTGCGAGATCGAGCCGGCCCGCTTCCTTGTCGAGCAGACGCAGCACCGCGCGTTCGCCATGACCGGTCGGCAGCGTCGAGACCCGCACATCCACCGGACGTCCGCCCACGCGCAGCGTGATACGGCCATCCTGCGGCAGACGCTTCTCGGCGATGTCGAGCTGCGCCATGATCTTGATCCGCGAGATCAGCGCGCCGTGCAGCGCCTTCTTGGGTCGCACCACATCGCGCAGCGTACCGTCCACACGGAAGCGCACCACCGATGCCGATTCGAACGGTTCGATATGGATATCCGATGCCTGCTCGCGCGCCGCCTGCGTGAGCAGCGCGTTGATCATGCGGATGATCGGCGCGTCGTCCTCGGACTCCAGCAGGTCTTCCACGGCGGGAATGTCCTGCATCAGCCGCGACAGGTCTACCTCGCCTTCGACTTCGCCCACGATCTGTGCCGCCGAGCCGTCCTGGCGGTTATACGCATCGGACATCGCCGCTTCCAGCGCGGGCTGCTCCAGCACGCGCAGATGCAGCGCGCCATGCACGCGCGCCACCTCGGCCAGTGCCGCCGGCGAGGTCTTGCGGCTCACCCAGACTTCGAGTCCGTCCGGACGCTGGTGCGCCACCAGCAGTCCGGCATCGCGCGAGAACGCGTACGACACAAGCCGCGCCGCCATCGGCGACGGGGCTTCGAGAGGCGCTTCCTGCGGCGGTTGCGCGGCGAGTGTTTCGGTCGTCATGCGTGACTCAGCTTTGCGGACGTGCCGGCTTGGCGAACGACTGGTCGTTCAGCGACAGCGGACGCGGCGGCTGCTGCGATGGTTGTTGCGACGGCGGCACCGATGGCTGCTCCGGTGCAGCGGGCGGCGTGGGGCTGAGTGGCAGCGGACTCTGCACGGGACCGTTGTAGCGCGGATCGACGAACGGCGCACCCGGGGAATCGGCAGGCGGCAGTACCGGCGTGTCCTTGTCCCGTACCAGCATGTTAGGCGAGACGTAGCCCTGCTGCTGACCGCGCATGTACTCGTAGCGGTCCTGCGTCAGGCGATCCGTGGCGGCTGCCGTGCGCATCACGTACGGACGCAGGAACACCAGCAGGTTGGTTTTCTTGCGGTTCTTGTTCTCGTAGCGGAACAGCGAGCCGATCAGCGGGATGTCACCCAGCAATGGCACCTTCTGCACGCCGTCGCCGTAGCTGTCTTCGATCAGGCCGCCGAGCACGATGATCTGGCCGTCATCGACCAGCACATTGGTCTCGATCGAGCGCACGTTGGTGGTGGGACCCGACGTGAGGTTGATCGTGTTGGCCACCACCGACGAGGATTCCTGGTAGATCTGCATCTTGACCAGCCCGCCTTCGGAAATCTGTGGCCGCACACGCAGCGTGATGCCGACGTCCTTGCGGTCGAAGGTCTGGAACGGCGACACGCTCGATGAACTGCCCGTCTGCGCGTAGGAGCCGGTCGTGATCGGAATGTTCTGGCCGATCAGGATCTTGGCTTCCTCGTTCTCCAGCGTGATCAGGTTCGGCGTGGAGAGCAGGTTCACGCTGTCGTTGCTGCCCAGCGCGCGCACCAGCGCACCCAGGCCCGTCGAACGGTTCAGCACACCCACGTTCAGGCCGCCGATGTCCGGCACGATCTGCTGCGCCGCCGCAATGCCGGCCGTGGCGTTGTTGTTGTAGAGCAGGCCCGCCAGGCTCAGGTTCAGGATGTTGGCGCCGCCCGAGGCGAAGTTGGTGCCCGCGAAGCCGATGGTATTGCCGGTGGCGTTGACCAGGCCCTGCCACTGGATGCCCAGTTCGCTGGCCTGCGAGGCCGTGACCTCGACGATCATCGATTCGATGTAGATCTGGGCGCGACGCGCATCCAGGTCGTCGATCACGCCGCGCAGGTTGCGGTAGACGGGCTCGCTTGCGGTGATGATCAGCGAATTGGTCGACGGGTCGGCCTGGATGATGCCACCCGTGGTGGGCTGCTGGTTCACGGCGAACGACGACGAGAACGCGTTCGAACCGCCACCGCCAAAGCTCGACGAACCGCTGCTGCCGCTGCGGCCATAGCCGCTGGTCGAGCCGCCCGTGTACTGGCCGGACTGCTGCATCGACGTATTCTGCGAGGTGGCGCCCGCGGCGCCGGCAATGCCACCGGCCTGCCCGCCCTGGGTCGAGGTGGAGAAGCTGCTGTCAGCCGCCACGATGGCGCGCAGCGTGGCCGCGAGCTTGGTGGCGTCGGCGTTCTTGAGCGGCACCACCCAGATGTTGCCGCCGCGTGCATAGGGCTGGTCGATCTTCTCGATCAGGGCGCGTGCCTGCTGCACACGGGCACGGCTCGATGCGCGGATCATCAGCGAGTTGCTGCGCGGCTCGGCCACCACGGTGGTGCGCAGCGATGCATCGCCGCCCGGCGCAGCACCGGCGCCGCCGGCTGCCGACGGGTCAAGCAGCTTCTGCAGGACCACGGCGGCATCGCTGGCCACGGCGTTCTTCAACGGGATCAGTTCCACTTCGCCCGATGCCGGCGCATCCACCGCCGCAATGATGCGGGCCAGGCGGCGCAGGTTGTCGGCGTAGTCGGTGATGACCAGCGTGTTGTTGGCCGGGTAGGCGGTGATGGTGTTGTTCGGCGCGATCATCGGCCGCAGCACCGGTACGAGGTTGTTGGCCGACTCGTAGTTCAGCCGGAACACCTGCGTCACCACCTGATCGCCCCGGGAGCTACCCGCGCCGATGACCGTGGGCGAGCCCTGGAGCTTGGCGTCGGCTTCCGGCACCACCTTGGTGAAGCCGTTCGAGTCCACCATCGCGTAGCCCTGCATCCGCAGCACCGACCCCAGCGTTTCCAGTGCCTGGGCGCGCGAGACCGGCTGTTCGGTCACCAGGTTGACGGTGCCCTTCACGCGCGGATCGATCACAAAGTTCTTGCCCGTGGCCTGGCCCACCGCCTTGACCACCGATTCGAGATCTGCGTTGACGAAGTTCAGCACCACCTGGTCGCGGTTGTTGCGCGGTGTAATGTCGTTCGGCTGCGGCACCTGCTGGGGCTGCTGCGCCCAGAGCGGCGCGGGCGCCAGCAGGGAGAGGCCGCACAGCAGCACAGTGGCGCGTGCGCAGGCGGTACGGAAGAAAGAAGGGTGTGCTTGCGTTTTCATCGTCGGTTCAAAGCTCGCTCTGTTGCCGTGAGGCTCAGAAGCGCAGCCTGGTCACGTTGTTCTCGGTTCGGCCCAGCAGGCCCAGCAGGCCCGCCAACTGGGTTGCCGCATCGGGGTCGGCGCGTGCCGTACCTTCGAAGCGTGCCTGCCGGCCCAGCGTGCCGCTGCCCTCCAGGTACAGCGGCCCACTCAGGGTTTTCAGTTGCAATTTGCCATCGGCGCCGGCCAGGTCGATATCCGCGCGGTAACTGCCCAGCGGACGCAGACGGCTGACGGCGGCGGACATCTGATCGAGCTGCACGCTCAGATGCCCGGACTTCTGGTTGCCGGTAAATCTGCCCTGCAGTGCCGACCAGTCCACACGCATCGCGCCGTCCGGGCGCAGGGTGTTGAAGGGGGCGCCAATGCCTTCCAGCATCGAGGCCGGCAGCCGGATACTGCCCGATTCCACCGTCCAGCCCGCAGGCGTAACGGCCAGCTTGACCGGCGCGGCCATGGCGGCGTCCTGGAACACCACCACCCGCAAGGTACCCGTCAGCAACGGCCAGAACGCCACATCCCAGTTCAGGCGGCCGGGCAGCACCGTGGCGGTCTGGCTGCCGGCACCGGCCGTCAGCGCGAGCGTGGCGCTACCGTGCCAGAGCGTGCCTGCCGCATCGGCCAGCAGGACCCGCCGCTGCGTGTCCGTGGCGATGCGGTCGGCCATCCATGTAGCCGGCAGGGACGCGACGATCGTCACGACAACCGCCGCCAGGCCGAGCATGGCCCAACGCAGCCGTTGCCAGCCACGCGGCGCGCGCGCCTGTCGGCGAGCCAGTCGCAATGCTTCCAGCCGTGCCATCAGTTACGGCCGCCGGCGCCCGGACCCTGCAGGGTGGCCGTGACATTCACCAGCGCCGTGGCGCCGACATAGCTGATTTTCGCGTCCGTGACCTTGAGCCGCTGCTGCGCCCTGACATCCTGCAGCCAACTGGCCACGGCGCCAAAGGCGGCCTTGTCGAGCTGAATCTGCACGGCGCTTTCGCCTGTGGGCGCGAGTCGCGTGGCCTTCAATCCGTGCTGGGCGAGGCTGTCTTGCAGCGCCTGCGTCAGCGCATCGCCGCGCAGCGACGGCGCCGGGCTGGCCTGCAAACCGCGTGCTTCCTGCGCCAGGGTTTCCATTTCGGCCAGGTCCGCGCGCTGGACGGGCAGGTGGCGCATCAGACGATCACGGCCCGTGGCAGCCGGTTCCCACAGCACGAGGTAGCCGAACACCAGCACCAGGACCAGTGCGCCGCCACCCAGGATGGCCTGTTCGCGCGGATTGCGGGCGTTCCAGAATGTGTCGAAGCGCTCGCGCCAGGCATCGGGCACGCGCGGGCGCAGCCGGCCCAGACGGGCAAAGGCGGGGGAGGAGGTCGAACGATTACCGAACTTCATGCGCCGGCCCTGCCTTCAGGCTTGCCGCCGACGCTGCCTGTGGCGGCTTCCCGTTTCACGGTCCAGCGCGATCCCGGCGGCGTCGGAGCGCCACCGGCGCGCACCGTTGCGTCGGGCGGGTTCTTGTCTTCGTCCATCTGCAGACCCACTTGGCGCGCGGCGGTACGCAGCGCGCTGGTGTTGGTGCCCGGCTTGAGCGTGACGTACAGCGTGCCGGCGCGGTAATCGAGTTGCAGCAGCGCATCGGGCGGGAGATCCCGGGCTGCGCGTGCGAAGCCATCCGCCAGCGGCAGGAAATCGCTCGGCGTGCTTCGGCCGCTGGCGGTACGCAACTGTTCGATCTGGCGACGCATCAGCAGCGGCGGCTCGGCCACGGGCGGCACATTGGGGAATGCGGTGTGCAGGAGGTCGATCTGCGCGGCATCGATCCGCTTCGACTCCTGGCGCAGCATGAACCACTGCACGTTCATGCCGATGATCTGGACGATCAGCAGCGCCACGGCCAGGGCCACTGGCGCGCGCCAGGCGCGCAGGTTCCAGCGGTCCATGCGGCCCTGGGCGAACTCGAACTGCGCCAGGTCAAGTTGCGGCTCGCGCAGGCACGCTTCGGCGCCGACGAGCCAGATGCGCCATGCATCGGAAATCCTTGAGGCACGCGGCGCGGCGCGCGTCTCGCGCAAGGCCGGCACCGGCGCGTGTGCCTGGGCCGTCTTGTCGCCATGCCAGTGTCCGGCCGGGGCCAGCACCTGCCAGGCGGCCAGCGCCTGATCGTTGAGTAGCAGTCCGTAGCCATCGTACGGGCCCGTGCGGACGGTCAACTGCCAGAGGCGGGCCGATTCGGCCGCTGCCAGGGCAGGTGCCGAGGTGTCCAGCAACGATGCCGACTGGGCCAGCGCCGAGACCGCAGCTTCCACCACCAGCGTGGCGGGCTGCAGGGATTCGTCTGTGGTGGCGGGAATGACAGGTGCGGCGGGAGCGGCGGGGCGGGGCGCAGGCGCGGTGTCGGCGCCACCGGCCAGCACCGGCTCGGCGGCGGAAGACTCGGCTGCGGCGGCCTCGGGCGCCAATTCCAGTGGTTCGGCCAGCGGCAGGCAGAGCTGCGCGGGCAGCACGCTGCGGCGGCGATGCTTGTGTTCGGCAAACTGGTCGAGTGCGGCGCGCAGCCACGCGCGGTCCGTCACCATCAGCAGACGGCGACGCGCACCGCGTGCCGAGGCGGCTGGGTCCAGCGCCGGCCCCAGGGCGATATGGCACGGCGCCGCATCGGTGGCGAGCATGTCCTCGACCAGATTGGGCAGCGCCAGACGCAATCGGGCGGGGGGCAGCGGGGGCACCATGGCGGCCGTCAGCAGCACATCGCTGGCGGCGACGATCAGCACCAGGCGGTCTGCGGCGGGCATTTCGGCGGGTACGGCGTGGCCTTCGCGCAACAGCTCGGGGGCTGGCGGCAGGCCGGTTCGCCGGCTTTTGTCTCCTGCCGTGGCGCGTACCAGCGCAAACGGCATCGTCCCGAATTGCCACGGTTGCGGCTGGTCATGCGGCCGGTGCGGCAGGCGGACGTAGAGCGTGGTACTCAAGATTTCCCTGTATGCAGTGGACGATATTGCGCTGGCGGCAGGAGTGGGCCCGACGGCCGCCAGCATCCGGGGTACGGCAGGGCTGGCGAAGCAAGGGGCCTGGCCGCAGGTTGCTGCAGCTGTCCGGGCTGGCGCAGCAGCATACCTTGCCTGTGTGACCAACGTGCGTCAATAGTGACTCGTCCGATTTTGGAGGAGGTTGATTCCTACGTCGCGCCCCACAAAAATTGGCTTGCCGTACGGCCCCGTTTTAGCGTTGCTCCGGCATGGCATCGGCATCGCGCACCCAGATGACTCGGGTGGTATTGCCGCTACCGAGCACATCGCTGCGGCGTACCAGCGACACCTTGAGGCGCCGCGCACGGTCGTGCCGGACCAAACCGTAGATCAGGAAATAGTGGGTGCGCACGTCCAGCGCATCGGTGGCCGACCCGGCCTGCGGCGCAATGGACTGGAGCTGCGTGGTCACGTCGCCGGTGTTGTTGAAATAGGCGCGGTCACGCTGGCGCACCAGTTCGCGCGCACGGTCGATGGACAGCTTGTCGATCACGGCCGAGAGCACTTCGGCGTCCGCGGTATTGGCGTTGACCTTGGTGCGCTCGGGCAGAACCGTCACAAAGGGTTCCAGCACCGCCACCATCTGCGGCGAGTAACCGGGGATGGCCAGCAGGTCTTCGACACTGTCCGGCGTCCGGGGCGCGGGTTGTCCGTTGGCGGAGACGCCCTTGGCGGCACGCAGAAAATACTGTGCAGTCGGCTCCGCCAGCGCGGCGTTCATGCCCAGCGTTTGAAGCAGTCGTCTGAAGGCCGCCAGGGAAGTCTGGTCGATATTGGCGATGCGGACCCCGCCTTCGGCCGTCCACAGATAGAGGTTGGTCAGGTTGAACCGCGCCTGCGCATCCAGGATGCGGCCCGACACGAACGAGGTTTCGCCAGCCTGGTCCGTGCTCACGCCCGTGCCGAGGAAATCTGAAAGACGCGTCTCCGCCACCGGCACAGACCATGGCTCACCGATGTAGTCCACCTGTGAGCGGCGCTGATCGTCACGCAGGATCAGCCGGGACCAGTCCACGGCGGCGCGCTCGATCCATTCCGCCTGGGCCATCAGGCGCTGGTTCTCGATCGAACGGATCTGTACTTGCTGGCGCCAGAGCAGGCCGGAGACGATAACTACGGCCAGCGTGACCATGAGCAGCGCGGTCACCACGGCGGCGCCCGACTGGCGTTGGCGATGCTCGGGAATCGCGATGCGCCGGGTCATGACGTCCCCGTCATGCAGACTTTCTGGAACTGGCGCGTGGCGCTGCCCTCGCTCATGCGGGCAAAGACATTGAGTTCGATGGCGCGAATACTCACGCTGTCGGAGTAGGCGCCGCCCTCGGACTGTGCACTGGCCTGCGCATCGCTGGCGGATTGCGCGGCGGCGGCACTCGCCGCATCGACCATCACACTGGCCTGCCGCAACGCCGTGCGCACGCGTCCCGAGTCCACCAGCCAGCCGGCTGGCTCCACCCAGGCGCGGGCCGAAAGCTGGTCGGCGTCACTCAGCAGTGGGCGCAGCTGCAGACCCTGGCTGTTGGCCTGCCGCAGTGACAGGATTGCCGATTGCACTTCGCTGCGGGTGCTGGCGGGCCGACTGGCGGCGCGCACGATCGTGTTGCCGTCGAGCCGATAGGTCACCACCTGCCAGGCCGGCGCCTGGCCAGCGTCGCGGCGGTCGCGCACCATCAGCAACTGGTTGGGCGCCAGTTCGACGGGACTCGTATCGAGCTGGGCGGGTTTGGCGAGGTGTTCGCAGTCGGACTGGAACTGGCCGTAGAGCACTTTCAGCGCGTCGAGGCGTGCGTCGTGCTCGGTCAGCCGCTCGCGGCTGCGCGTGAGCGAATCGAGTGCGCGCCATCCGATCACCGCCATGACCGCCAGTAGCGTGATGGCTACCAGCATCTCCAGCAGCGTGAAACCGCGCGTGGGGGATGCGCCGCGCCGCCTGCGCGATCGATCAGAGAACATTGCGCGTTTCATTGGGGACCAGCGTGACCAGCCAGGCCAGCCGTACGGACTTGTCCGTCGCCGATGGGAAAACCGCGATTTCCACGCGGCGGAACGATGGGTTTGGCGTGCCCGACACGGTTTCCTGGCAATACAGCGGCACGCCGCCCTGCGGGCATTCGTAGCCGCGCGAACCGGGCTCTGGCCACGTCCTGGACAGCCGCAGCGTGGCCAGATGATTCTCGGCGCTGAATTCGGCCAGCATGCGCTGCTGTAGCGAGGCGCTGGATTCAGTCATCGAACCCATTGCGCGCATGGCGGCAGTCAGCGCCACGGCCAGGATGGTCAGGGCAACGAGTACCTCGATCAGCGTAAAGCCGGGCGGGTGGGGGCGGTGGGCTCGGCGGATCATGGGGTCATCGTTGCCACGTAGCGGCCGCTGCCATCGCCTGCGACTTCGATGCGGATATCGCCGCGTGTCAGTACCAGCCGCTGGGGTTCATCAATCAGTTCGCGGCCGAAGACCAGCCGGATCGGGCCATTGCCGAACTGCCGGCCGCCCTGGACAACCACCGCGCTGTCCAGCGCCAGACGCCAGCGGCCCGGCGCGAACACGTCGGCACGCATCGGCACCCAGCCCTGCGGGGTGGATTCCAGGAAACGCCATCCGGAGGCATCGCCTTCCCAGGCGAGGGGACGTGCGCCAAGTTGCGCGTCCTCCTGGGCAAGTTCGAACAGGCGGGCGATCCGCTGGCCATCGTCGAGTACGCGGCCACGGTCGTTGGGCGTGGCGTTGACAGCCACCAGGGAAATGACGATGCCGGCGATCACCATGACCACCAGCAGTTCGAGCAGCGTGAAGCCGGAAAAACGCCGGCGACGCGTGGAAAGAGCGGCCATGCCGCGCGGCGTCGCCAGATACATGAGGGAAGGGGGCGTTATTCCCAGTTACCGATATCGGCGTCGTTGGCGCTGCCGCCTGCCTGGCCGTCGGCGCCGAAGCTGAACACGTCGATCTCGCCGCGCACGCCCGGGTTCAGGTACTGGTAGGGGTTGCCCCACGGATCCTTGGGCAGGCGTTCCAGATAGCCGCCGCCCTTCCAGTTGTTCGGAATGGGCTCGGTAGTGGGCTTGCTGACCAGCGCGGCCACGCCCTGCTCGGTGGTGGGATAGCGGCCGTTGTCGAGGCGGTACAGCTTCAGCGCCTGCATGATCGACGAGATGTCCTGGCGCGCCGCGACGATGCGGGCCTCATCGGGACGGCTCATGATCTTGGGCACAACCAGCGCGGCCAGCACCCCAAGGATCACGATCACCACCATGATTTCGATCAGCGTGAAGCCGCGGGCGCGGCGACGGGTTTCGGTCCGGTGGTTGTTTCTGCGCATCGTGTCTGGGTAAGTGAGTCAGATATGGCCGAAGAGTATAACTCTCGCGGCATGACGGTTTGGTGTGCCGGAAGAAGGCAGTGGCTGGAATTTGTGTACCAATCTGCAACTGCGACAACTGCAACAGAAAACTTGCATTTCAGATGCAGGATATCTATGATTCGAGTCACGATGCAATTGACCCGATTCTCCGACTACGCCCTGCGCATGCTGATGTATGTATCGCGCGCCGACGGTAGCCGCCCCATCACGATCGCCGAAGTCGGCCAGCAGTTCGACATTTCGCACAATCACCTCGTCAAGGTGGCGGCGCGGCTCTCGAAGCTGGGCTGGATCACGGCCACGCGGGGCCGGCACGGTGGCCTGCAGCTTGGCCCCGACGCCGAGCGGCTGACGATCGGCACGATCCTGCGCGAGCTCGAAGGCCAGAAGGCGATTGTCGACTGTGGCAATCCGCCGTGCGTGCTCCGCGGCAACTGCCGCCTGAAGCACGCGCTCGATGCTGCGCAAGAGGCATTCTACAGTGCACTCGATGGCGTGACACTGGGCGAAGTGAACGGTAGTACGGCCGAATCGATCATTACCTTGCATCGAGATTTCCTGAGCCGGCGCGCGGCCTGAGGTCCGGGGAAAGCCCTCGGACACGGTTCGCCGCCGGCTTTGTTGTGAGAAAAAACATGCATGTCAGATGCATGAAATAACAGGAGTATTGCTGATGTTGTCCGCTGCTTCCCGCCCCTATATCGATGCCAGCGTTCCCGTGCTGCGTGAGCACGGCGTCGCCATCACCACGCATTTTTACCGCGAGATGTTCGCCGCGCGTCCCGAGTTGACCAGCCTGTTCAACATGGGCAACCAGGCCAACGGCTCGCAGCAGCAGTCGCTCGCAATGGCGGTTTTCGCCTACGCGGCCAATATCGACCGCGCCGATGTCCTGGCTCCCGTGGTCGAGCGCATCGTCCACAAGCATGTCGCGGTTGGCTTGACGCCCGCCCACTACCCCATCGTCGGCAAGTACCTGCTGGAAGCCATTGCCGCCGTGCTCGGCGACGCCGCCACGCCGCCGCTGCTGGCCGCCTGGGACGAGGCGTACTGGCTGCTGGCCGGCGAGCTGATTGCCGCCGAGGCTCGCCTGTACGATCGTGCCGGCGTCGCCGCTGGCCAGCTGCTGCGTGTGCGCGTGGTGAGCCGCGAGCAGGAAAGCGAGCAAGTGGTGGCGCTGACGCTGGCGGCCGCCGACGGTACGGCGCTGCGCGATTTCGCGCCCGGCCAGTACATCAGCGTGGAAGCGGTGCTAGGGAATGGACTGCGGCAGTTGCGGCAATACTCGCTGTCCGGCGAGCGGGGCCTGCCCACGTGGCGTATCTCGATCAAGCGCGAGGAAGGCAATGCGGAAACGCCGGCTGGCGCGGTATCGAACTGGCTCCATGACAACGCGTTTGTCGATACGACGCTCCATGTCAGCACCCCTTGGGGCGATTTTGCGCCCACGCTCGATGACCGTCGTCCGATCGTGCTGATGTCGGCTGGTATCGGTGTGACGCCGATGGTGTCGGTGCTGCGCACACTGGCCCGCGAGAACCCGCACCGCCACGTGCTGTTTGCCCACGCCGCGCGCCATGGTGGCCACCATGCACACCGCAACGACATGGTCTGGGCCCGTGAGCGCATGCCTAACCTGCGTACTCATGTTAGCTACGAGCAGCCGTCCCAGGCCGATCAGTCGGGGCGCGATTACGACCACGCAGGGACGATGCCGATCGACGCGCTCCTGAAGGCGGAAGACACATCCGGTTTCCAGGATGCCCGCTTCTACCTGTGCGGACCGCTGGGTTTCATGCAGGCGCAGCGCCATGCGCTGATCACCGCCGGCGTTCCCGTGGGTCATATCCATCGCGAAGTGTTCGGCCCGGACCTGCTGGACGATCTGCTCTGATCCGGCCAAGATGCGCGGCACCGACGGTTGTCTGTCACGTTGTGACAGACAACCGTCGCATGGGTCTGGTAGGCTAGGCGGTTCCTATAGATAGCCGCTTGGCATACCTGCTCGTGCCCACTCTGTCCCGGCCCGCATTCCCGATCGATATCTCCGCCGCCTGGCTGCCGCGCCTGGCCGGTCTCGCGCTGTTTGCCGCGCTATGCGCGCTCGTCACCCACTGGGTGCTGGCCTTCAGCGCGATGCGTACCATCCCCGTTCCAAAGTCTGCTCGCATCGCACAGACCGAAGCCGTGGAAACGGGTGCGGTGGCGACCTTGTTTGGCGGTAGTGCCCAGGCTGGCGTGCGCGATATCCAGCTGATCGGTGTTGTGGCCGATCTCGACGGCGTGGGGCCTGCAGCGGCAATCCTGTCGATCGATGGCGGTCCGCCCAAGGCCGTGCGTGTGGGTGCTTCGCTGTCCCCGCAGATTCGGCTGAAGGAAATTCACGGCCGCAACATCGTGATTGAACGCAACGGTGTGCGTCAGGAAATCATCTTGCCGCTGCAGAATTCCGTGAGCGTAGGTCGCCCGGGCAACCTGCCGGCCGTGCCGCCATCCGGCGCCGCCGCACCGCTCTCCACGCCGATGCCGGCCACCGTGCAGGCGATGCCACCGCCGGCGGCAAGCATTCCGCAACCGCCCCAGAACATGCCTCCGGGCATGCAGCAACCCATGCAACAGGTACCGCCGCAGAGTCTGACGGGTGAGGCTCCCCCAGTCGACAAGGACTGACGACGAGGTGAAAGCGCTGGAAAAGCGATTTCAAAGTGTTGCGCAATATTTGACTGTCTTGCGCCTGTTTACGGCACGAGTCGATTCTGTGAGGCCCGTAACATCGTATTAAAAGCGCCAACTTGCGCTGGATGTCTGCGTTCTAATCCATACACGCCCAACGTGATGAAAAGGAGCACAGACATGCAACGCACTCACAAGACGCAGATTTTCAAGAACTTCATCGCGGCCTCGGCCGTCTTCCTGACCGCAGGCGCAGCGATGGCGCAAACCGCAGCCCCGTTCCCGGCCTCCGCGCCACAGGCGGCTCCGCAAGGTGGCCCCGGCCACCATCACCGCATGGACGGGCACGGTCCGCACGGCGGCGGCATGATGATGATGAAGTCGATCGACACGGACGGCGACGGCACGATCTCCAAGGCCGAAGCCGACGCGCTATTCAACAAGATCGATACCAATCACGATGGCAAGCTCGACAAGCAGGAAATGGGCGCCTATCGCAAGGCGATGTTCGAGCAGCACCGCGCCGAGAGGAAGGCGGCGTTCGAGGCAAAGTTCAAGGCGGCGGACAAGAACAACGATGGGGCACTGACCCGCGACGAGTTCAAGACCGCATTCCCGCGCATGGCCAACCGCTTCGACAAGCTTGATGCCAACCGGGATGGCAAGGTGACCATGGCCGAGATCCAGTCGGATATGGAGAAGATGCGAAAAGAGCATCACAATCGCCCCATGCAGCGCGGACCGGGCGCCGGCTCGGCACCGGCCGTGCCGTCTTCCAGCGGCGGCTGAACGACTGCTACCGTAGCTTGACCGACGCGGCCTCCGGGCCGCGTTTTTTATGGGGCTGGCACCAACCTTGCCTGTGCAACGTGATGCATACGTCCCGGGCAACGGACGCGTGACAGGCGGCGAGGTGAAAATAAAATTGCGGACTTGTGCCCAACTTGCTAAATTTGCGCAAAAAAATTGCCGACAAACATATTGCGGAGCAACAAAACGTGAGCAAGGTGGAACTGGACAAGATCGACAGGAAGATTCTGGAGGTTCTGCAGACCAACGGCAGGCTGACCAACCTGGAAGTGGCCGAGCGCGTAAATCTGTCGCCGAGTCCCTGTCTGCGCCGCATCCGTCGTCTTGAGGAGATCGGCGTGATTCGTCAGTACGCCGCGCTGCTGGAACCGAACAAGATCGGACTCGGGCTGCTCGCGTATATCAACGTGCGCCTGGAAAAGCAGGGTGGCACGCCCAAGGGCAAGGCCCCGCTGGACCTGTTCCGCGCGGCGCTCCAGACTTGGCCGGAAGTGGCCGCCTGCCACGCCATGACCGGCGAGATGGATCTGCTGCTCAAGGTCTATGTGGAGGACATGGAGCATTTCGCGCGCTTCATGCAGGAGCAACTTCTGGCGCATCCGTCGGTCATCGATGTGCGTTCGAGCTTTGCGCTGGAGTCGATCAAGGACACCACGGCATTGCCGGTGGCAGGCGGCGCCTGATTTTCAGGCCGCAGAAACAATAACGGCGCACCATCGCGGTGCGCCGTCTGCATTGGCGAGCTGCCTGGTTCGTCAGGCCGTCCCTTTCTGCGGTACCAGCGAACGCCAGAAGCGCAGACCGAAGCGGCGTGCATCGCGCAGGTTCCGACGCATCATGTAGTCCAGATCCGCAACCTGTTCGTCGATGACCTCGGTCAGGCGGCTCACCGTATCGGCGGGCGTCAGTTCCAGATAGGCATCGGCCTCGCCATAAGCGTACTGCACCTTCATGCCGGCCTTCTTGGCGATGTGCATCATCGCGGCGTTGCGCGACAGGCAATGCATGTACAGGGTACGGACATTGGTGTTGCGGCCATGCATCGCGGCGCGCTGGAACAGTGCACTGCCGATCCCGCGGCCCCGCGCGCTCTTCGACACGGACACGCCGAACTCGGCCACGCGGCCCTGGGCGTTATCGCGCAGGTTGGCGAAGTGCCCCACGCCAATCAGTTCCAGATGCTCGTCATAGACGCCGAACACACTGTCGTGATCGAAGTCGATGCTCTCGACATAGGCTTCGATGACGTGGTCTCCAACCGACTGGCCGAAGCGGAGCAGGCGATCTTCCTCGCCCAAGGCGAGAAAATGCTTGTGCAGGCGGGAGCGATGATGGGCAGCCAGCTCGCGTACCAGGGTGGTATGGCGCTGGGTGGCCTGGCTAGCCTCGGCTGCACGGCGAAGATCTTCGTCGGTTACGGCTCCGACGGCCTTGCTCAGTTCGAGCGGGTTCACTTGGATTTCCTTCTTGGGATCGATATAAACATAGCATTGCAGCGATTTCTGCCCACTCTGTTTCCATCAACACACCAAACCACACCGTCGTGAGGATGTTTTGTGATGCAAAATACGGGTTCGGGCAAACACTAGGTTGCTGCAATGCGAAAAGTATTGTAGTGGAATTGTCAGGTCCGCGTAAGCCTTCGTGCGCAAGCCCCCAAGGGGGCCGCATCGCGAGAATTCATAAATCGTTGCAGAATCAACGGCTTGGCTTGGCGAATGTGTAGTCGCCATCGACACCTGTTGTTGATCTGCTGCAACGCCGCACAGAGCTGCCCGTCGCCTCGGTCCGTGCCGCGCGCGCCGGAAGGCCTGGAAGAACAAGCCTTATATGGACGAGCCACCCATCGTTGTGATTTATGCGCATCCTGCGCCAAGGCAATCCCGCGTCAATCATCCACTCGCCGAAGCGTTGGCCCAGTTGCCGCACGTTGAGGTCCGCGAACTCTACAAGCGCTATGTCGATTACGACATCGACGTGGTAGCTGAACAGCGCCTGCTCTCTACCGCAGAGACTGTGGTCCTGCAATTTCCCGTGCGCTGGTACAGCGTGCCGGCCCTGATGAAACTGTGGCTCGACGAAGTGCTGGAAGTGGGCTGGGCATTCGGCCCTGGCGGCACGGCGCTGCGTGGCAAGTCGATGCTCGTCGTGGTCAGCACCGGCGGGCATGCCGATGCATACGGGCCCGACGGCGTCCATGGCCATCCGATCAGCGATTTCCTGCTGCCGCTCGAACAAACGGCACTGCTGTGCGGCATGACCTGGCTGTCGCCTGTCGTGCTTCATGACGCTGATCGGGCCGACACCGATGCGGTGGCGCTTCACATCGAACACGTGGCCCGCCACCTGGCCCCGCCGCCATTGCCACCTGAAACGCAGGAATGGCCCGAAGCCGGCGAGCCTGACGAGGACGCAGCATGAACCAGCACGATTTCCTGATTGCACTGCTTGTTTTCCTCGTGGCGGCGGTGGTGGCCGTGCCGCTGGCGCGGCGCTTCCAGCTGGGTTCTGTGCTGGGCTACCTGATCGCTGGCGCGGCGATTGGCCCGTTTGCGCTGAAGCTCGTGACCAATGTCGAGTCGATCCTGCATTTCTCGGAGTTCGGGGTCGTGCTGATGATGTTTGTTATTGGCCTGGAACTGGAGCCCCGCAAGCTCAAGACGCTGCGCAAGTCGATTTTCGGCTATGGGTCGGTGCAGATGGTGATGTGTGCGCTGGCGATCGGCATCGTGGCCGTTTTGTTTGGTGCGTCCTGGCAGATCGCACTCGTGGCCGGGCTGGGCCTGGCGCTATCGTCCACCGCCATCGCATTTGCCACGCTGGCCGAGCGCAACCTGATGCAGACGGGAGCCGGTGCGGCCAGTTTCGGCATTTTGCTGTTCCAGGATATCGCGGCCATTCCGATGATTGCTTTGCTGCCGCTGCTGGCCGCCGAGGGGGCCGGGGCGACCGCGCACGGTCCGGAAAACTGGCAGACGGCCGCCAAGGCGGTGGCGGTGATCGGCGCCGTGGTGGTGGGCGGACGCTATCTGGTACGGCCGGCGCTTCGCATCATCGCCCGGACTGGCATGCGCGAGATGTTCACGGCATTCTCGCTGCTGCTCGTCGTCGGCATCGCGTTGATGATGGACGCGGTGGGCCTGTCGATGGCGCTGGGTACTTTTGTTGCGGGCGTGCTGCTTGCCGATTCGGAGTATCGCCATGCCCTGGAGGCGGACATCGAGCCGTTCAAGGGGCTGCTGCTCGGGCTGTTCTTCATGGCCGTGGGCATGTCGATCGATTTCGGCATCCTCGCCAGTTCGCCGGGCAAGGTGATCGGGTTCGTGATCGCCTTCGTCGTGGTCAAGACGCTGGTCCTGACGCTGCTGGCTCGCCGGTTCGGCGTCGGGCGTGGTCAGTGGCTGCTGTTCGGGTTGCTGATTTCGCAGGGCGGCGAGTTCGGGTTCGTGGTGTTCGCCGAGGCGCGCATGGTGGGGCTGATGCCGCGCGAGACCGAGGCGCTGCTGGTGCTGATCATTGCGTTGTCGATGGTCGTCACCCCGCTGCTGCTGCTGGCGTTCGACCGCCTGCTTGCTCCGCGCCTGAACGCGATGTCGCAGCGTCCTGACGACGAGATCACGAATCACCACAATCCCGTGATCATTGCGGGCTTCGGCCGCTTCGGGCAGATCATCGGGCGGCTGCTCTACGCCCAAGGCGTGGGCGTGACCGTGCTCGACCACGATCCTGACCAGATCGAGTTCCTGCGCCAGTACGGATTCAAGATTTTCTATGGCGATGCCACGCGCATTGACCTGCTGGAGGCGGCTGGCGCCAGCGAGGCGCGCATCATGATCGTCTGTATCGAGGATATCAACGACAACCTGGCACTGATCGACAAGGTGCGCCATCGCTGGCCCGAACTGGCAATCTACACTCGCGCCAAGCACGTATCTCACGTCTACCAGTTGAAGGACCGGGGCGTTGAAACGTACGAGCGCGAGATGTTCGAAGGGTCGCTGATGCTCGGCCGGCGCGTGCTGGAAGGACTGGGCTTTGACCCGGTGGAGGCGCGCAGCGTGGCGCTGCGGTTCCGCCGCCATAACGTCGAGGCGATCGACCGCTTCTATCCGTACTACAAGGATCAGAAGAAGCTGGTGTCGATGGCCCGGCAGGCGCGGGACGAACTGGAGGAAATGTTCCGCCAGGACCGGGAGCAGCGGAAGAAACGCGAAGAAGCGGAGTGGTCCTGACCGGCCCGACCGTCTAGCGGGGAACGGCCGGCACCAGGCCGTTTTCCAGCAGGCCCACCACCATTTCGGCGAACTGCGCATATGACAGCTTGCCGCCCGGCTTGAGCCACGTGAACGTCCAGTTGATCATGCCGAAGACGGTCATGGTCAGCGCGGTCTGGTTCTCGCCCGTGACGCGCTCCGGGAATGCCAGCCGCAGCAGGCGCGAGAATGCCGCCACCACGTCGCGTTCGCGCTTCAGGATCTGGTCGCGCTGTTCCTCGGCCAGGAACTTCACATCGTTGATCAGCGCAATATGGCGGGTCTGCGACGTTTCGTATTCGGCCAGGAAGGCGCGCAGCAAGTGACCGAATGTTTCCCGATGGCTGCGGCCCTGGCGCTCGCCGTCGCGCTCGACCTCGGTCACGATCTGCATGAGCTGGCGCGTGTAGCGATCCAGCAGGTCGAACAGGATCGCTTCCTTGCTCTCGTAATAGTGGTAGAGGCGGGCCTTGGAGGTGCCGCACGCGGCAGCCAGGTCGGCCATTGAGGTGCTGGGATAGCTCGTGGCGGCAAACGCGGCTGCCGCCAGGTCCAGGATCTGTTCGCGTTGCGCCTCGAAGTCGGGCGCTTTGGTTCTGGCCATATGGGTCGGATCGATCCCTGTTTTTATCGGGTTACTCGGCGCTGGCCATCAGGGAATTGCGGCGGACTTCGCAGGTGTCCAGGCTTTCCGGATTGCCGCGCAATTGCAGTTGCCCGTTGCTGACCAGTTCGCGGCACCGCCAGAAGACGAACCAGTCGCTGGCCAGCAGCCCTTCGATCGCTCCCATGACGCTGGCCACGGTCTGCGCGGCGGGCGTCCATTCGACTGGCGCACGCTCAAGGATGACGTCGTCGACGTTGTGATAGGCCGCCGGCACCAGCGTGTTGCCTTTCCACAGCCGGACGTCGGCGTTTTCCTTCACGTTTTGCTGCCACTCGTAGCCTAGCCGGCCCAGGCGCAGGACTGACACCGGGGCGATGGTCGAAAACCGGCGCGCCAGGCGGGAGGCGGGATACATGCCGATGGCGGTCAGGCTGCCGTGCGCGGGGGTTTCCAGCTCGCGCAGGTCCATCGCCACTTCGTTGATCCGCTGGGGCGCCTGATAGAGGTGGAAGACCACCCGGCGCAGCATGAGCTGGTCCGATGCACTCTGGCCGTGCCAGATCGCCACTTCCATCGCGTCGCGCCGCAATTGCTGGAGCTGGTCGAGCGCCTGGCGCATCTCGGCGGCAAAGTCGATGTCGGAGTGGGGTGCCACGCGCTGCCAGAAGCCGGAGCGGATCAGGCCGGTACTGTCGATATCGGCGATCGGGCCCACGGCGAGGTCGTCGCGCAGGACGACCACCGGGTCGGGGCGGGCGGCCTGGGCCAGAGCCTGGCGCAGTGTATTGCCCGCGACATCGCCGTTGACGACATGGATATATTGCATGACCGTGATTGTATAGGGATGCGACGGGTCCAGGCCCTGCGCCAGCGGCCGATGCGACGCATGAAGCGTGTTCCGCCATTGTAATCACGGCATGCGGTACGCCGGGCATCGGCGGCTGTCCGACATGTGGGTTTTCCACCATTCGGCAGCCGCGGACACGCGGCGGAAGACGGGCGGCAGTTACCGCTCGTCGTAGCTGACCACCACGCGCGGCGTGAGCGCCCGGGCCTGGCAGGTCAGCACGAAGCCCTTTTCCATTTCCCACGGCTCGAGCGTGTAGTTCTTCTCCATTTCCACCTTGCCTTCGAGCACCTTGGCCCGGCATGTGCAGCAGACCCCGCCCTTGCAGGCGTAGGGCAGGTCGAGCCCAGCCGAGAGCGCGGTGTCGAGCACGTTCGCATCGGCCATTGGCAGGCGCATCTTGTGCTGCTTGCCGTCCAGCACGATGACCAGTTCGGCGGTGCCGGCATCTCCTGTGGCGTCGTGCTGGGCAGCGACAGCGCGACGGGGCTGGGCCAGCGGCACGCCGAAGCGCTCCGCATGGATCTTGTGGGGATCGAGACCCGCCGTCTTGAGGGCATCCTCGACCTCGTCGATCATCGACGCCGGGCCGCAAACGAAGGCGGCGTCGATATCGTCCACGGGAAGCAGGGTCTGCAGGAAGGCGGTCACGCGCTGCCCGTCCAGACGGCCATGCAGCAGATCCACCTCCTGGGGCTGGCGCGACAACACGTGATAGAGCGTGAAGCGAGACAGGTACTGATTCTTAAGATCCTCCAGCGCCTCGGAGAAGATGATCGAGTCAACGTTCCGGTTGCCATAGATCAACGTGAAGCGGCTGCCAGGTTCCGTGGCCAGCGTGGTGCGGATCAGGGACAGCACTGGCGTAATGCCGCTGCCCGCGGCGAACGCCACGTAATGCCGCGCGATTGTCGCATCGAGCGGCACGTAGAAACGGCCATCAGGCGTCATGACGTCGAGCGTCTGTCCGGGGGCCGCGGTGTCGTGCAGCCACGTGGAGAACACGCCATCTTCGACGAGCTTCACGGCCACGCGTAGCTCGCCGTGACTGTCGTAATCCTGCACGCCAGAGCAGATCGAGTACGAGCGGCGGACGTCCTTGCCTTCAACCTGCGCTTTCAGCGTCAGGAACTGCCCCTGCGTGAAACGGTAGGCATCACGCAGTTCGGTGGGCACCGCGAAGGCAATCGAGACCGTATCGGAAGTTTCCGGGCGAACCTGCGCCACGCGCAGCGGGTGGAAGTGTGGAGTCATGGCCGGGGCGGGGTCCGCGGGTCAGTAGGGTTTGAAGTAATCGAACGGTTCGCGGCAATCCAGGCAGCGGTAGAGCGCCTTGCATGCCGTGGAGGCGAACCGGGACAACTCCTGTGTGTGGATGCTGCCGCAGCGTGGGCACGCGACCGTGGCCGTGGCATGCACACGGGGCATGAAGCGCAATGGCTTGACGTTCGCAGCGTGTGCAGGAGCCGAAGCGCAATGGCCCGGCGGGGCGATGCCGAATGCGCGCAGGTTGGCGCGACCGGTCTCGGTAATCCAGTCGGTAGTCCAGGCAGGGGCCAGCACGGTGCGCACGCGCCACGGGGCCAGTCCGGCGGCGTCCAGCGCGTGGCCAACGTCCTCCTCGATCTGTCCCATGGCCGGGCATCCGGAATACGTGGGGGTGATGGTCGCCTCGATGGTGACGCCATCATCGGCCAGTACCACATCGCGCAGGATGCCGAGGTCCCGGATCGATACCACCGGGATCTCGGGGTCGGGCACGGCTTCCAGCGCTGCCCACGCGTGCGCCAGACGTGCCTCGGAAGAATCCGTGGCCGCCGCCGACGGCGCAAAGGCCGGCGCGAACGGCGAGGCGGGGTTGGTGAGCGAAGCGGCGAAATGAGGCATGGTCGGCCCTTCCGTTACCACTGCGCGCCCGGGTGGGCGCGAGCCAGGCCCTGCAACTCCGCCAGCAGGTAGCTCATATGCTCGGAATGCACGCCTTGCTTGCCGGTCGACACGAAGCCGGTGGTTGCCGGGCGCTGCAGCGTGGCATCGTCGAGCGTGGCGGTGACCGTCGCCTCCCAGGCGTCGCGCAGATCGGCGGTCAGTACGCTCACGCCCTGCCGCGCCGACTCCTCTTCCACGGGATCGACCGCGAAGCACTCGTTCATATATGGCAGCAGGTGATCGAGCGCACGCTGCATGCGGCGGTGCGATTCGCCAGTGCCATCGCCCAGCCGCACCACCCAGTCCGCGGCGTGATGCAGGTGATAGCGAACCTCCTTGGCGGACTTCGCGGCGATGGCGGCGAGTTCCGGGTCGCTGCTCGCTTCCAGCGCGGGCCACAGTTCAGCCATCAGCGCGCTGTACAGGAAGTTGCGCATGATGGTTACGGCGTAGTCGCGATCGGCGCGTGCCGTGCCGGCCAGCGGACCGTGGTGGGGCAGTTCCTGCAGCGTCCAGTTGCGGAAATCGGATTCGGGTCGCCAGTAGGCGTAGTCATCCTCGTGGCGCGCGCGGCCCGTCAACCGGCCTTCAAGCACGCCGGCATGGGCATAAAGCAGGCGAGCCTGGCCGATCAGGTCCAGGCTGATATTGGCAAGCGCGATGTCTTCCTCGAGCACGGGGCCGTGGCCGCACCACTCGGCGTTGCGCTGGCCGAGGATCAGGGCGTTATCCGCCAGCCGCAGTATGTACTGGAGCGTCGCAGGGATCGGAGGCTGGGTCGTCATGTTCATGGCGCGGCCCTTACATATGGTTGACTTCGTCGGGCAACTGGTAAAACGTGGGATGGCGATAGATCTTGTCGGCCGCCGGATCGAACAGTTCGGCCTTCTCGGCTGGCGCGCTGGCCGTGATGGCCGATGAGGGCACTACCCAGATCGACACGCCTTCCTGCCGCCGCGTGTAGACATCGCGGGCCATGTGCAGCGCCTGCTGGGCGTCCGCAGCATGCAGGCTGCCGCAGTGCTTGTGCTCCAGCCCCTGCTTGCTGCGGACAAACACCTCCCACAGCGGCCATTCCTTCTGTTGCTTCGATGGGGTGATGGTTTGGGTCATGTTGGTTACCTTGCCTGTTCTGTCGTGGCTCAAGCCGCCTTGGCCTGGGTCCGGCGGGCGCGCTTTTCGGCATGGGCCAGCGCAGCTTCGCGTACCCACGCGCCGTCTTCGTGCGCCTTGACGCGGGTGGCCAGCCGCTCGCGATTGCAGGGGCCGTCGCCGTTGATCACGCGCCAGAACTCTTCCCAATCGAGGGGGCTGTAGTCGTAGTGGCCGCGCTCGGCATTCCACTGCAGGCCCGGATCGGGCAGCGTGACGCCAAGGATCCTGGCCTGTTCCACCGTTGCATCGACGAACTTCTGGCGCAGGTCGTCGTTCGAAATACGCTTGATGCCCCAGGCCATCGTCTGGGTGCTATTGGTGGAGGCCGCATCGGGCGGCCCGAACATCATCAGCACCGGGAACCACCAACGATCCACCGCCTCCTGCACCATGGCGCGCTGGGCCTCGGTGCCGCGCATCATGGCCAGCAGCGCGTCATAGCCCTGGCGCTGGTGGAACGACTCCTCCTTGCAGATGCGGATCATCGCGCGCGCGTAGGGGCCGTAGGAGCAGCGGCACAGGGGGATCTGGTTCATGATGGCCGCGCCATCCACCAGCCAGCCGATCACGCCCACATCGGCCCAGGTCAGCGTCGGGTAGTTGAAGATCGACGAATACTTGGCGCGACCGGTGTGCAGCGCATCGACGAGATCGTCGCGCGACACATCAAGCGTTTCCGCAGCGCTATATAGATAGAGTCCGTGCCCGCCTTCGTCCTGCACCTTGGCCAGCAGGATGGCCTTGCGCTTGAGAGACGGCGCGCGGCTGATCCAGTTGCCTTCCGGCTGCATGCCGATGATCTCGGAGTGCGCGTGCTGCGAAATCTGGCGCACCAGCGTCTTGCGATAGGCGTCGGGCATCCAGTCCATCGGCTCGATCTTGGCGTCTTCGGCCATGCGGGCATCGAACGCGGACTGGCGATCGGCCACGCTGGCGTCTGCGAGCGGACGCTCCGCCGGCTGTCCTGGGAGGTCGAGGCTCTGTGTGTACATCACGTCTCCTTGGCATGCGTCTATGACGACGGGCGCCGACCTGCCGGATGCTTGCTGATCCTGTAGACATCAATTTGTGGGGGTCGGGCGTGCGGCCACTATATATATAAACCGTCCGGTCGGTCAATTTATTGCACTGACAAGATGAAGGGTTTTCAGAATTGGCTCACGAACGTCTATCCAGAGCCACGTGTAGTATCGAACTTCATCTTTCGTTCGACGTGGGAGGGCAGTGCAATGGCAGGCAAGGCATACAGCAAGATCGCGGTGGCGGTGGACGGCAGCGGAACGTCGGACCTCGCCTTGTACGAAGCGATTCGCGTGGCGTCGGGCAGTGGCGCATCCGTGCTGGCGCTCTACGTGGTGGACAACGGCGTGATGCTGTTCGACGCTGGTTTCTACGATCCCACGCAGGTCCAGCGCGCATTTGTCGACAGTGGGACCAAGGCACTGGAGGCGGCCGGCAGGCTGCTGGGCAATGAGGGTGTGGCGCACGAGACGAAGCTCGTGGATGATCCCGCCGTCATCGGCGATGTGGCCGGCTCGATCAATGCGGCCGCGAGCGAATGGGGTGCCGACTTACTGGTCATCGGTACACATGGCCGTCGCGGCGTGCGCCGGCTCGTTCTCGGCAGCGTGGCCGAAGCCGTGATTCGCCAGTCGACGATGCCAGTGTTACTGGTGCGCGGCAAGGAGGCAGACGCCTGACGCCCCATCCTTCGACTTCAGTTGGCGGCTATCCCGCGAAGCGGAAATGGCCGCCGCGAAGTACGATCTCGCGTGCCTCGGTCAGTTCGAACATCGCTTCCGCAAGTTGCTCGATGCGCGTGCGATTGGTGGTGAACGCGCTGACCAAGTCTTCCTCTCTCGCCGAACGGGCGCCGCAATAGGCTTCGAGCGCCTCCGCGGTGACGGAATACTGGGACCAGTTGCCGTTGACCGTGGCCGGACACGACAGTGTCAGGCTTGCGCCGCAATAAGTGGGACTGCTGGTGGGGAAAGTTATGTCGACCATGGCGCACCTCGTCTTGCCGGGAACGGGGAAACGGCGGATATCCATTCAATATAGGCAATCCACCCATTCGGGCAAGCATGGCCCTGCGAACGCCTTTGATAGCAGTCAGCCTGCCCGCATACCAGGCAGCCGTCGCCGTTGGCTCCGCGCCTGTTCGGCAGCAAGAGACCTGAGTCCGACTACCACGCGATGTGCGTCGTCGATATGACCATCGGCGTAAGCGGTTTGCTCGGCCAGGAAGTGATCGAACGGCCCATCGTCTCGTGTCAGCGGCGGCAGATGAGGTGGGGCGATAGCCGCGGTCACACCGGTTCGGCCAGGCCGAACGGCGACTTCGGCGAGGCGTGCTTCCAGATCTGCAAGCATTGCCTGGGCGGCAGGTCCCGGCGGCAGAGGTACTTCACCCGATTCGGCACCCGCCCTGATCAGTCCGGCGAGCGACGCCATGCGCCTGGACGTGGCATGCAACGCAGTATGCGCCGCCGCAAGCTGAGGATCGAATTCGTCAAGGCATTGCTGGAGCGTGCTTTCCGCGCGCGAGGAAGCCCGGCCCGCCGCCACGCGCAGCGCCTCGAGACGCGCTTGCGCGGGCGTCAGGGTTCGTGCCGCGCCAGTTGCAGCCCGGAGATACACGGCATTGACCGCCAATGCGTCGAGACTGTGCCGGAAGACCCGCGACAGCTCGGCGCGCGGCGCCAGGATGTAATAGCTGGCCAACGCAATTACGCAGCCGATCGCCGTATCAAGTCCGCGCAACGCGGCCACGTGACTACTATTCGATGCTGGCTCGCCAATCCACGAGAACAGGATTACGGCTGGTGTCAGGAAAAACGCGAAGCCAGCAGCGTTCCCAGCCAGGCGCAGGGCGTAGGCTGCGGCCAGGAAGATGGCGCTGGCACCCAGTGCCAACATTGGAGCGGGATGCGTGAGACTGATCAGGCAGGCCAGCACCGCACCGGCTAGGGATCCGGCGAAGCGGTGAAGGGAGATTTGCCGCGTGGTTTGCAGCCGCGGACTGAGCACCATGATCACAGTGACGGCGACCCAATAGCCGTGATCGACTTGGAACAGCTGCGATGGCAGTAGACTCAGGCCTCCGGCAAACGCCATCCGCACGGCATGCCGCGTGATGCGTGCATCCCGTGCAGCAATGTCAGCCAACGCGTCGCCGAAACGATCAAGCATGCCCGTCAACCCGGTATTGGGCCAGGCGAAAGTCCCGCGCCAGCGTGTGAACGATGGATGCTGTGACAGGGCAGCCAGCGCCGATTGATATGCCGGCGGCGCACTCGCGTTGACTCGCTGTCCGACCAGCCGCCGCAGATCCTGGGACAACATCGCGGTGAGAGCGGGCAAGTCCGGCGCATGCCGGGTCAGGGACTGGCGTACCTGTTCCAGCGTGTCTGCCAGACACCGCGCAGTATGGTCGAGCGGAAGCCCGTCCCGTTTGCCGGCGCGTTCTCGGAGCTCGCCCGCTACGATCAACAGGGCAAAGATGGCATCGGCCACTGCCACGGTGTACGCGTAGTGCAACAGCCCGACAGGATCCAGAATCCCGCGCCGCCCGTTCACTGCAGCGCGTGCTGCTTCAATCCGCTGCCGCAACTCAAGCTTGCAGGCCGAAATGTCCCCGGCCAGCGCGCCCGCCAGGGTTTGGGCAAAGCGATGCAATGCGTCGTAGACAGCAATGATTTCGAGGCGAGGGCGCGCATCGCGTTGCGACGGGACTAGCAGCAGGCAGACGAGGCAGGCAAATACCCCGCCGCGCAAATAGTCTGTGGCCGCCATCCACGCATGCGAAGCAACTGACGTGTCGGCAACTGGCTGCAGGCATGCCGCAATGAGTACGACATATAGCAGCTTGAAGCTAAGGGCGGCGGCTGGTCCCCGGATTTCCGCCAGTCCAGCCACCATGCCTGCGCTCAGCACCACCGCCAAAGCCGTCAACGGGGATGTGGAGAGGCTGGCGCCCAAGACACTCGCGACGGCGCCACCGATTCCCACGGCCCCCAGGCTCCGCATGCGCGTAGCCGCCGTACCTTGCCGATCGGCCAGACAGGTCCAGATCGATGCGGTTGCCGACCAGAGGTAGCCAGCGTCACCCAACAGCCAGGCAGTTCCCGCCAGTGCAAAGAACGACAGTGCATAGACGATCCCGCGCTGGAGGAGCGCAGTTTCAGGGCAGTATCGGAGAAGGCGAAGGGCGCGTCGCATGATCGGAAATGAAGTACCGGGACGTCTTAGGGTGAGTACCGATACCACTCTACGGGCAACGTTGTTGCAATGCAACATTTCGTAGAAATACGACAGGTTGGCGCGGAAGTCGTGCAGCGACGCACCGACATGGTGAAAAAGTCAGTGGAACGGGGTGCATGACGATTTTGTCATAAAGACCAACGGAATTCGCTGATGCTGCCACCGCATTCCGCCGTTTTCAGACAAAAAAAACCCGCGCAGGTTGTGCGCGGGTTGGAATCCACCGAGGTGGTGGAGGAGACAGACTTCACTATACACGACTTGTTGCGACGCACCAAGCGCCAACGTCAAAATTGACTGCAAGACAACACAATCGTCGTTGTTGTCGTACAACGGGATGACATCTATTACCGGAAAAGATACGCAATCCACACAGCTGCGGTCATCCCAACCACATCCGCAAACAACGCACAGCCAAGTGCGTGCCTGGTATTGCGCACATTCACACTGCCGAAATAGACCGCTAGTACGTAGAACGTGGTTTCAGTCGATCCCTGGATGATGGCTGCCACGCGTGCCTGAAAAGAGTCCACGCCGTAGGTGGTCATCACATCCACCATCAGCCCGCGCGCGCCGGCACCCGACAGGATTTTCATCAAGCCTACCGGCAGGGCCGGCACGAAGTCCGTATTCATTCCCAGTTTTTCGAACATCGCGGTCAGTGCGAACATCACCACGTCCATGCAGCCACTGGCTCGGAAGAGTCCGATAGCAACAAGAATGGCCACTAGATAAGGAATGATCTGGACGGCCACTCCGAACCCCTCCTTAGCGCCATCGACGAACGCGTCGTAGACATTCACGCGTTGGAATGCCCCACAAACTAGAAACAGGACGATCAGGGACAGGATGAACCCGCTGCCTGCGAGCGCCGCCATCTGGCTGACCTGAGCAGGCGGCGCATGGCGCAGCCAGAGAAACAGCGCCGCAGTAGCCAACCCCGCAATGGCGGCGGCAATCAGTACTGCGGGTTTGAACAGATTGAGACGCTGAACCCAAGCCACAGCCAGCAGCCCTGCCAAGCAAGAGGCGCCGGTGGCCAGTAATGTCGGCAGGAATATGTCGGCCGCATTGAAGTTGACCAATCCTTGCTTTACGGCCATTGCCTGCCGGATGGCTATGACCGAGGTCGGGATCAGTGTCAGCCCGGCAGTGTTGAGTACGATAAACATGATCTGGGCATTCGTCGCTGTATCGGGCTGGCGATTCAACGATTGCAGTTCGCGCATCGCGGTCAGCCCGAGTGGCGTGGCGGCGTTGTCCAGCCCGAGCATATTGGCGGAGACATTCATCATCATGGCTCCCTGCGCCGGATGCCCCTGCGGAACGCCGGGAAAAAAGTGACGCAGCAGCGGATTTACCATTCGGGCGAACACGTCGATCACGCCAGCGCGCTCGCCAACCCGCATGATTCCGATCCATAGACTCATGACGCCTACAAGGCCCAGAGAAATCTCAAAAGCCGTGCGCGCACTGTCGAACAGGCTGACAAGTAGGGCTGGAAATACACCAAGATCCCCGCCTATGAGCCGAACGGCGGCCGCCAGGAAAGAGAGCAGGAAGAATCCGAGCCAGACGAAGTTCAGTGCCATCGACGCCAATCCATCATTGGGATGCCTTCCGCCCAGATGCGGAGGCGCCCTGCATCATAGCCGCATGGGTGCGACGCCAGCGTCATGCAATCTCTGCGCTGCGCTCTTTTAGCAATGCACGCAAAATGGACCGATGACAGTGGCTTTCATCCTCGCAATAGCATCCGAGCGAGAAGTTGGTCTGATGGGAGAGCGCTGCCAGCAAGTCGAGAGTCCGACTGGCCTCCGGCTGAGCCATCTCGGCCCGAAAGCTTTTCTCGAAACTGCGCCACGCTTTGATATCGGCGGCTTCTTTTGCATCTTGCGCCTTGGCAACCAGTTCGGCAGATGGGGAAAGCGCCGGATACCAGACATCGTAATAGTTTCGACTGGCGAACTCGGTTTTCGGTACTCCTCGCGGCGGCCGGCGCACGGTGCCTATCCGCAATCCCTCGCCGTGGGCGCGCGCGTCACCGAGCCGCACGATACGTATTGCCATGTCTTCCTCCCTTGTACTTGTTGCGGGACATCGTGTCATGGGTGCTTGGTCTTCGCATCTCCCTCACAGCAGATATCGGCAACTTGAGATTATTTTCAAAAAGATCTTGCGCAGTCCGCAAATCGCATCTAATATTCGCCCCCTCGCAACACAAACCGCGCTGCAAACGCAGGGCAGGCAAGGGTTGCGGGGCAGCAGTGGCGGGGGTTGCGGGGTTTTGCAGCGCTGGCCGGCAGAGAAAAAAATCTTCTGCAAACTGTTGACGAAACGATGAATGTTCTGCATAATCTCGTTTCTCTGCTGCAGCGAAAGCGACGCGGCAGACGCAGTAAGAAATGCAGTACCCGGCGACAGCAAAGCTGTTCGTCAATGTTCTTTAACAACCAAACAACCGATAAGTGTGGGCGCTTGATGGCGAACGCCGCTGAGGACTTCGGGTTCTTAGTGTTGCTTCAAAAGTATCAAGTGCTCGCACAGTAAAACATGTTCGATTGTTCTTCGGAGCAGTCGAGTCAGTTTTCTGAGAGTGAGCGACCGCTCGAAAGAGCGAGACCTGTAGGGAAACCGAAGGGTCACACAGAGATTGAACTGAAGAGTTTGATCCTGGCTCAGATTGAACGCTGGCGGCATGCCTTACACATGCAAGTCGAACGGCAGCACGGACTTCGGTCTGGTGGCGAGTGGCGAACGGGTGAGTAATACATCGGAACGTACCCTGTTGTGGGGGATAACTAGTCGAAAGATTAGCTAATACCGCATACGACCTGAGGGTGAAAGTGGGGGACCGTAAGGCCTCACGCAGCAGGAGCGGCCGATGTCTGATTAGCTAGTTGGTGGGGTAAAGGCCCACCAAGGCGACGATCAGTAGCTGGTCTGAGAGGACGATCAGCCACACTGGGACTGAGACACGGCCCAGACTCCTACGGGAGGCAGCAGTGGGGAATTTTGGACAATGGGGGCAACCCTGATCCAGCA